>ERZ773006.531-NODE-531-length-17278-cov-22.9861_pt1 | contig 17278 bp, 7 predicted proteins | sample MGYA00580843_ERZ773006 | MGnify/ENA primary metagenome ERZ773006 (study PRJEB29015, sample SAMEA2738011) | human oral metagenome | biome: human oral; feature: human-associated habitat; material: dental | place: China | collected 2052 ... | reverse complement strand
AGTGAACATGTGGAGAAGCTTGATTTTCATGTGGACCTTGGCCACTGTGTTGATCTACATCACTAAGTAGAAGACTGCCATCTTCCTGACGTTTATAAACAAGAACCTGTCCCTTGTGGTAGTTTGCCGCGTACACTAAATCACGCTTTTCATCAACGGCAACATAACAGTGAGGAGCTCCTTCTTCAACGACATGATTTAATAAAGTCCCGTCAGTTTGATAGGCTGCAATTCCTCCCTTGTCGTCTTGACTACCAACAGTGTATAAATGTTGGTGATTGTCAAAGGCAAGGTAGGTCGGACTGGGCTCAGCTGCAAAAAGTTCTAGATTTGAAAGCTGACCAGTTTCTGTATCAAAGTCTGCTTTGTAAATCCCTTGGGAAGTACGACGTGTATAAGTTCCAAAATAAACAGTTTCTTTCATAACTTTACCTCTATATAAAGATAAGACTATTATATCACAAAAAATGCAGTGTTGAAACTCTACAACGCATAGATAAAAACAATAATATATTAAATCAAGCTTGATTTTGTATTGATTTCCTTTTGAAAAGTGCTATAATAATCCTATACAAATTGCAAAGGAGTTTGTTTATGAAAAAACGTGTTTTCCTAGCAGCAGGAGTTGCTGTACTCTCGGCAGCTGTCCTAGCAGCGTGTTCATCTGGTAGTGCTAATAAAGAAGCAAATAAACCAGTTACTTATGCCTATGTATTTTCATCAGATCCTTCGACTCTGGATTATACAGTTTCAGGAAATGTCAGCACTAAACAGGTCACAGGTAACGTTATTGACGGTTTACTTGAAAATGACCAATATGGAAATCTGGTTCCATCAGTTGCAGAAGATTGGACTGTTTCCAAAGATGGTTTGACCTACACCTATAAAATCCGTCAGGGTGTAAAATGGTATACCAACGAGGGGGAAGAGTATGGTGAAGTCAAGGCTCAAGACTTTGTAACTGGTCTGAAACACGCAGCAGATAAGAAATCACAGGCTCTTTATCTCGTACAGGATTCTATCAAAGGATTGGATGACTATGTAAATGGGAAAACAACGGATTTTTCTACTGTTGGTGTAAAAGCAACTGACGATTATACTGTTGTTTATACTTTGAATCATCCAGAGTCTTTCTGGAATTCAAAAACAACAATGGGAGTCCTTGCACCAGTCAATGAAGACTTTTTAGCTTCTAAGGGAGATGACTTTGGTAAACCAACTGATGTAACGAGCATTCTATACAATGGGCCTTATCTCCTAAAAGGTCTTACATCTAAGTCTTCTATCGAAATGACCAAAAATCAAAACTACTGGGATAAACAAAATGTCTTTATTGATGATATCAAGTTATCCTTCTTTGATGGTCAAGATGCAGACTCTCTAGGTCGCGGTTTTGATGAGGGACACTATCCAGCTGCACCACTCTTTAAAAACTCTGCTAACTATGAACGTCTAAAAGAAAAATACAAGGATAATATTGTGTATGGTCAACAGCGTGGAGGAGTTTTTTATATCTCAACCAATATCGACCGTGTAAATTACAATCACACTGCTAAAACAAGTGATGCAGAAAAATCATCTACTAAGAAAGCACTTTTAAACAAAGATTTCCGTCAAGCCTTGGCTTTTGCGGTAGATCGTAAAGCAGGGATCTCTCAAGTATTTGGTGATGAAGTAGGACCTCGTAAGTTACGGACAAGTTTCACTCCTCCAACATTTGTTCAAGTAGGAGATCAAACATTTGGTCAAGTTACTAAGACAGAATTGGATAAATTGGATAATGTCTGGAAAGATGTTAGTCTTGATGATGCCCAAGATTCACTTCATAATGTAGACAAGGCTAAGGCTAAGTTTGAATCTGCTAAGAAAACTCTTCAAGCTGATGGAGTACAGTTCCCAATTCATTTAGATTTGCCAATTTCTTCATCAAATCCTGATTTCATTCGTCAGGTTCAGTCTTATAAACAATCCATTGAGGAAGCCTTAGGCTCTGAAAATGTGGTTGTTGACATTCAACAGGTTTCTGATGATGAATTGGGAAGTATGACTGTTCTAGCTACTTCCAATGCAAATACTGACTGGGATATTAATGCAGTCAGTGGTTGGAATCCAGACTTTGCTGATCCATCGACTTATCTAGATGTATTTGATCCAACTTCAGGTCCAAGTCTCCTAAGTGCTCTTGGTGTGGCACCAGGAACAGACAATCCAGTTATTAAAACAGTTGGATTGGATAAATACAAAGAACTGATTGATGATGCAAATAGTGAGAAAACAGACCTTCAAAAACGTTATACCAAATATGCTAAGGCCCAAGCTTGGTTGTCAGATAGTGCACTTGTTACTCCAGTATACTCTGATGGTGCTCAAATGCTAGTGACGAAAGTGGTTCCTGGCAGTGGTGCCGGTGGCTGGGTAGGTGACAAGACTAGTGAAAATAGCTACAAGTATCTGAAAATCCAAGATAAGATTGTCACTACTAAAGAAATGGATGAGTTCCGCAAGAAATTTGCTGATGAAAAAGCCAAATCCAACGCTGATTATCAGAAGAACTTAGACCGTCATATCCAAGACTAATCGAATCTCCTCTTTTGAGGGGATTTTTTATGTAGTGGTCTTCATGTAAGCACTTTAAAAAAGAGTTATTTTGTTTCAAAAATGGTATAATGGGAGAACAATAGAAAGGAAGTATTTATGGAGCACAAAGAGAAACATTTTAGCCTATCTTGGTTTTTCAAGTGGTTTTTGGATAACAAGGCAATTACGGTATTCTTAGTAACTTTGTTATTGGGACTGAATCTTTTTATTTTAAGCAAGATTAGTTTTCTATTTTCACCGGTTTTAGACTTTTTGGCAGTTGTGATGTTGCCAGTCATTCTGTCCGGTTTGCTATATTATTTATTAAATCCTATTGTTGATTGGATGGAAAAACGCAAAATCAATCGTGTTATCGCAATCAGTATTGTCTTTGTCATCATCGCTCTCTTTATCATTTGGGGATTGGCAGTAGCTATTCCAAATCTGCAACGTCAAGTTTTAACCTTTGCAAGGAATGTTCCAGTCTATCTCGAAGATGCTGATAGGGTTATTGATGATTTGGTTACCAAACGTTTGCCAGATGATTTCAGACCTCAGTTAGAACAAGTTTTGACCAATTTTTCTAGCCAGGCTACAGTTTGGGCAAGTAAAGTTTCTTCTCAGGCAGTCAACTGGGTGAGCGCCTTTATTAGCGGGGCTTCTCAAGTGATTGTTGCCTTGATTATTGTTCCTTTCATGCTCTTTTATCTCTTGCGTGATGGGAAAGGATTGCGTAACTATTTGACCCAATTCATGCCAACGAAATTGAAGGAACCTGTAGGACAAGTTTTATCAGATGTGAATCAGCAGTTGTCCAACTATGTTAGAGGGCAAGTAACAGTAGCTATTATTGTAGCAGTAATGTTTATTATCTTCTTCAAGATTATCGGTCTACGTTATGCGGTTACGCTGGGTGTTACTGCTGGTATTTTAAATTTGGTTCCTTATCTTGGTAGCTTCCTAGCCATGCTTCCTGCCCTAGTATTGGGCTTGATTGCTGGTCCAGTCATGCTTTTGAAAGTAGTGATTGTCTTTATCGTAGAACAAACTATTGAAGGCCGTTTTGTCTCTCCATTGATTTTGGGAAGTCAATTAAACATCCATCCCATTAATGTTCTCTTTGTTTTGTTAACTTCAGGATCTATGTTTGGTATTTGGGGAGTTTTACTTGGTATTCCAGTTTATGCCTCTGCTAAAGTTGTCATTTCAGCGATTTTTGAATGGTATAAGGTAGTCAGTGGTCTATATGAACTAGAGGGAGAGGAAATCAAGAGTGAACAATAGTCAACAGATGTTACAGGCTTTGGAAGAGCAAGATTTAACCAAGGCTGAGCATTATTTCGCTAAAGCTTTAGAAAATGATCCAAGTGACCTTCTGTATGAGTTAGCTACTTATCTTGAAGGGATTGGTTTTTATCCTCAGGCTAAGGACATTTACCTGAAAATCGTAGAGGACTTTCCAGAGGTAAATCTTAATCTGGCAGCTATTGCTAGCGAAGATGGTCAAATCGAAGAAGCCTTTGCCTATCTAGAGGAAATCCAAACTGACAGTGACTGGTATGTTTCAGCTTTGGCTCTTAAGGCAGACCTTTACCAGATGGAAGGTTTGACAGATGTAGCGCGTGAAAAATTGCTGGAGGCATTGAGTTATTCAGAGGATCCTCTCTTGATATTGGGCTTGGCAGAGTTGGATAGTGAGTTGGAAAATTACCAAGAGGCTATTCAAGGCTATGCTCAGTTAGATAATCGTACTATTTATGAGCAAACGGGTATTTCTACCTATCAACGGATTGGCTTTGCCTATGCCCAGTTAGGGAAATTTGAAACAGCTACAGAGTTTTTAGAAAAAGCCCTGGAGTTAGAATACGATGACCTAACAGCTTTTGAGTTAGCCAGTCTTTACTTTGATCAAGAAGAATACCAAAAAGCTGTCCTCTACTTTAAGCAACTTGATACCATTTCACCTGATTTTGAAGGATATGAGTATGGTTACAGTCAGGCCTTACATAAGGAACATCAAGTTCAAGAAGCCCTGCGTATCGCTAAGCAAGGCTTAGAGAAAAATCCCTTTGAAACTCGCCTCTTGCTAGCTGCTTCACAATTTTCTTATGAATTGCATGATGCCAGTGGTGCAGAAAATTATCTCCTTACTGCAAAAGAAGACGCTGAGGATACGGAAGAAATCTTACTCCGTCTAGCCACTATTTATCTAGAACAGGAACGTTATGAGGATATTTTAAACTTACAAAGTGAGGAGCCAGAAAATCTTTTGACCAAGTGGATGATTGTTCGATCCTATCAAGAAATGGACGATTTGGATACTGCTTACGAGCTTTACCAAGAGTTGGCAGGTGATTTGAAGGACAATCCAGAGTTTCTGGAACACTATATCTATCTCTTGCGTGAATTGGGCTACTTTGAGGAAGCCAAAGTCAATGCGCAAGCTTACTTAAAACTGGTTCCAGATGATGTGCAAATGCAAGAACTATTTGAGAGATTGTAAGAATATATTTTTAAAAACTGTATCTAATCATTTTTGATAGATATAGTTTTTCTTTTTCAAATAGAATTTTTTTACAAAAATTATTGGTTATTTTGTTTATTTATGCTATAATAGGAACAATTATTTTTAGGAGGTGTCAGTATGTCTTATTTGTTTGAGATATTACCGAGTTTATTGAGCGGTGCAAGCATGACTTTACAGGTTTTTGCACTGGTCTTGATTTTTTCTATTCCCTTGGGCGTTTTGATTGCCTTTGCCTTGCAAGTCCATTGGAAGCTCCTCCATCATCTGATTAACATTTATATCTGGATTATGCGGGGCACACCCTTGCTCTTGCAATTGATTTTTATCTATTATGTGCTCCCAAGTATTGGGATTCGTTTGGATCGCCTTCCTGCGGCCATCATTGCTTTTGTTCTCAATTATGCGGCTTACTTTGCTGAAATCTTCCGTGGGGGGATTGATACCATTCCTAAAGGTCAATATGAGGCTGCTAAGGTTTTGAAGTTTAGTCCCTTTGACACAGTTCGCTATATTATCTTGCCCCAAGTGACCAAGATTGTTCTTCCTAGTGTATTTAACGAAGTTATGAGTTTGGTCAAGGATACTTCTTTGGTCTATGCACTTGGAATTTCAGATCTTATCTTGGCTAGTCGAACAGCTGCCAACCGTGATGCTAGCCTAGTTCCTATGTTCTTGGCAGGAGCCATTTACTTGATTTTGATTGGTATTGTGACCATCCTTGCCAAAAAAGTTGAGAAGAAGTACAGTTACTATAGATAGGAGGCTGCCATGTTAGAATTACGAAATATCAATAAGGGCTTTGGTGAAAAGCAAATTTTATCTAATTTCAGTCTAAAAATTCCTGAAAAGCAAATCCTGGCAATCGTTGGGCCTTCTGGTGGAGGTAAGACAACCCTCTTACGTATGCTTGCAGGTCTTGAAATCATTGATTCAGGGCAAATCTTTTATAATGGAGAACCTTTAGAACTGGATGAATTGGAGAAGCGAAATCTACTAGGATTTGTCTTCCAAGATTTTCAACTGTTTCCTCATTTATCAGTTCTAGATAATTTGACCTTATCTCCTGTGAAAACAATGGGAATGAAGCAGGAAGAGGCTGAGAAGAAGGCGCGTGGGCTCCTGGAACAGTTGGGACTGGCAGGACATGCAAATGCCTATCCCTTTTCACTATCAGGTGGACAAAAGCAGCGGGTGGCCTTGGCGCGTGCAATGATGATTGACCCAGAAATCATTGGCTACGATGAACCAACTTCTGCTCTGGATCCAGAATTGCGCTTGGAAGTGGAAAAACTAATCTTGCAAAATAGAGAATTAGGGATGACTCAGATTGTGGTTACCCACGATTTACAGTTTGCTGAAAACATCGCAGATCAGATTCTCAAGGTTGAGCCCAAGTAGGAGGTGCCGATGACTAATAAGAAAATTGCTTTAGTATTGGTTTCTCTCCTGACTCTCTTTTTAACGGCCTGTACTCAGAAGGCTAGCGATCCAAAGCAGGATAACTGGGATAAGTATCAAGAGCAGGGAACGATTACTATTGGTTTTGACAATACCTTTGTTCCCATGGGTTTTGAAGAAAAGAATGGTCAATATACAGGCTTTGATATTGATTTGGCACAAGCTGTCTCTGAAAAATTAGGCTTTAAGGTTCAATTTCAGCCAATCGACTGGGATATGAAGGAGACGGAACTGCAAAATGGAACTATTGACGCCATCTGGAATGGCTATTCTGCTACTGATGAACGTAGAGAGAAGGTTGACTTTAGCATTCCATATATGGAAAATCAGCAGGTTCTGGTTGCTAAGAAAAGCCAGCAAATTCGTTCAGTAGAGGATATGAAGGATAAGACCTTGGGAGCCCAAGCCGGGTCCTCTGGTTATCTAGACTTTGAAGCCCAGCCAGACTTACTAAAAAATCGTGTTAAGGACCAGAAGGCCAATCAATACCAGAGTTTTAATGAGGCCTTGATTGATTTGAAAAATGATCGAATCGATGCCTTGTTGATTGACCGAGTCTATGCTAATTACTACCTTCAGTCTGAAGGAATATTAAATGACTATAATGTCTTTTCAGCAGGATTTGAAAGTGAATCCTTTGCAGTCGGAGTTAGACCAGCTGATAAAAGATTACTACAAGCTTTAAACCAAGCTTTTGTTCAACTTTACCAAGAAGGAAAGTTCCAGGAAATCAGCCAAAAATGGTTTGGTGATGATGTAGCAACCAAAGAAGTGAAAGAAGGAATCTAAATGACGGTTTCTTCTTTTTTCTTGTCATTTATCATATAAATATCGTGTATCTGTTGACATATTGATTTTTATTCGATAATATATTAAATATAGAAGATAACCTATAGCTATATATATTTATAGTTTTAGGCTATTTCTTATATTTAAACAACATATGTCAAATATATATTATATTGGAGGAATCTATTTATGTTTAAATCTAAAGGGCGACATGTTCATCAATCGCAAGTGGAGAAATTCACTCGTTACAGTATTCGTAAGGTTAGTTTTGGTGCAGCTAGTGTGGCTGTAGCTACTGGATTATTTTTCCTTGGTGGAGGAAGTGTTCAAGCGGCTGAACCAGTAATTAATTCAGAACCTACAGAAGTTCAAAATTCTCAAAATCTAAATGATAAGTCCTCGGAACCCTCTAAGGAAGTTACTGGACAAGCATCTGCTACTGCTAAAGAGTCCGATGGACAAAATAATACTTCTTTAAAAGAGTCTGATACTGACACACAAGCAAGTGCAGTTGAAACTCCAAATGTAGTGACAGAAAAAGTAACTATTAATACTGCATCGTTAGAAGATTTAGTTGCTAAAGTTGAAAGCAGATTGAGTCAATTAACTGAAGACAAGAAAACAAAATCAGTCATTGATGATGCTAAAAATTTGGTTCATAAAGCAAAAGAACTTTTGAACGATGATGCAAAAACACAGGCAAAAGTAGATGAACTGGCTAAACAACTTTCAAGTAGCCTTAGCATTTTAAACAGTATTAAATCAGAAACAACTGAAGAAGATAAAGTAAATAAAAACCAAGATCCACGAAATGGAAAAGAGATTCCAGGTAAAGGGGAGAGTGGTTTTAGAGAAGCAACAACTGCAAATCCAATTATTCCTGCTAAAGAGGGTCCAACTAATAATAATAAATTAGGATCAGGAAATAACCCAGCTGATGGTGTATTTGAAAGTGCAAAAGATCAATTTGGAGATGTTGACTTTACAAACTCTACAGAAAAAAGTACTAAAGTTGAGAAACAATGGTCAAAAAGTATTTTATCTGATAAGACAGGTAAAGCTACTACACAACTATTAACAGGTGGTATTACATACAACTGGAAAGAAAAAGAAATTTCTAATGAAATAAATGGTTGGAAAATTACAGATGCAAACGGAAATGCAGGAAAAGTAACTGCTATTAAACCAGAAGCAGCAGTTGCAGATGCAGGACGTGAAGCGGAGTATCAAGGGAAGCCAAGCAAGGTCTATGATAATCAAGGAACTATTAAAAGGAACTATAATAATCCTGATAATCCAACAGCAACAAATCCGCTTGGAGTTCATGCTGCAAATCAAAACTATGGAAATGGTGTAAACTATTCAGGAAATGTGGGAACACATAATTTACCTAAAGGATATTACTTAGAATTAGGTGAAAAAGGTACTAAGCTTTCTAAAGAATATGCAGTTAATGGAAACTCTAGATTAATGTTAAGTACAATTACTGGTGGTGCATACGGAAATATGGGTACTGCTGGAACAGGTGAACGAATAAAAATCACAATGTACGATGCAGTAACTGGAGAAAAAATTTCTAGTATTAGAGATGACCATACTATCGGTGAAAAATATGAAGCAGAGCATATCTCAGCACCTTCAGGGGATGGAGGAAATGGTGATGGTTGGACTGAATACCGTGCCATTTATGAAGTTCCTCAATCTACTACAAGAGTACGTGTAGAAATTGAAGCACTAGATGATGGAACAGCAATTAACAATAGTTATTTAGCTAGTACTAATAGCAAAGTTAAAGATGGTTATTTTGTTGGAGCTGTTAACTTAGCTGTTGGTTCAGGAACTGAAATGACTACGAATGTTAAAACCAATGGTAAAGAAGGGAAATTCGGAGAAGATAATCTTTATAAATCAAAACAAAAAGGAGAATTAGAATTTACTGTTAATAGTGTTGGTGGGATTCGTCACTATGGTAGTGCTGAAACTGAAATCGAAGTTCCAGAAGGTGTGGATTTGCCAGAAAATATTACAAAACCAAAAGATTGGGTTTGGTTTGGTGATACACCTGTAGCTCCACGGAATATTTCATGGGATGCAAGTACTAGAAAATTAAAAATTAAATATCAAACCTCTGGAAATAATGCGGGAGTGAATCCATATATTGGTATCGGATCAAATAATGGTAAAAATGATGGAGTCCGTAAATTTAGATTGCCATTTACAACAACTGATAATTACAGAGGTACTGCAACCTTTAAAGTGAGAACTTACTTACCAAATGGTTTAAGTGATGGAAAAGATAATCAACTTTTAAATACGGGAGATGTTTCAAATGCTGATGGAAAATATCATCCAGTAGTTAATGGTTTAAGAAACACTGACCAGCCTGATTACTACTACAATAAAACGATTTATATCGATACTAAAAGACCAGATACACCAACAGTAGAAGCCGTGCATACAGACAGTATTCGTGGTGAGAAAAAAGATGAAAATCAAGTAAAAGAGTTACTTGTCTCTGTTCCAACTAAAAATACAGATTTAACAAATGAAGCACGTGAGAAAAAAGATGTTGCTGAAAATGATAAAAATAATGGAGTAGATAGAGCACACACGGCTGGTGCTGAAACAGTAGATAAAGCAGTAGATAAAATCGGTGCAGCTATTGGTGGATTAACTTCAATGAAAGTTACTTTACCAAATAGTAAAACTCCAATTACACTCAACAAAAAAGAAGATGGTTGGTATATTGGTACTACAAAAGTTGAAGAACGTGATGGTAAATTAGTGATACCAGTTCCAAAAGGAACAGATTTGACGGAAGCGAATGAGACAACAAATCCTGACAAACGTATCAAAGTTACTGTGATTGATAAAGCAGGTAACGAATCAGACCCAGCTTATGCTAATGTTCTAAACGAAGCTCCAACAGTAGCAGTTGAGAAAAAAGATTTATATGTTTATAAAACTAAAGAAGTTGACAAATGGAACAATGATAAAGTTCTAGAAAAAGCGAAACCATCGGCAACTGACTTAGAAGATGATCGTGATGGGGTTGATTCTACTAAACCAACAATCGCAGTAAGTGATGCAGGTAATCTAGATACAACTAAAGTTGGAGATTATACTGTAAAAATTCAATCGACGGATAGCGAAGGTAAGAAATCAACAGAAACAGACGTAACTGTTCATGTATTGGATTTAATCAAAGTAGATCCAACAGTAACAACTGATCCAACAAATCCAAGCACAACAGCGCCAGTATCTCCAAAAACAGCAGATACACCTGTAAAAGAAGGATATGAAAATCTTGGTAAATATCCAGCAGGAGTTACTCGTGAGGACTTAGTTAAAGAAGTTACACGTACAATTAAGTATTTGAAAGAAGAAGATGCTGATAAAGCTGATGCAATGGGATTAAAACCTGAAAAAGTACAAAAAGTAACTTACAAACGTACAGCAACCGTTAACCCTGAAACAAAAGAAGTAACTTACTCTGATTGGGAAGTTTACAATGAAGCTGATAAATTAACAGATGCGACAGTTGATGGAACAAAAGGTAAATTCAATGCTGTTGATTCACCAGTAGTAGAAAATTACTTATTAGTAAATGCGACTGATAAAACAGTAGCTGAAAAAGAAGCACCAGTTCCTACTCAAGATGGAACAGTTACTCCAGAAGTAACAAAAGTTCTTTATAAAGAAATTGGTTCATTTAGCCCTAAATATCCTGAAGGTAAGAAACCAAATGGTGCTCAAGATAAAATTCCTTATCCAAATAACCCGAATGATCCAACAGTTCCAGGAGACTTTAGCACTGTAACAATTCCTTATGTTCCAGGTTATACTCCAGTATATAATGGACAAGAATTGGAACCGAAAAATCCTAACGATCCAACTCAAGGTTATAAAGTTCCAGATGGATTTACACCAACGGATAAATTTGGAGAATCACCAATTACATATACACCTTCTACTCAAACAGCTAAAGTAGTGATTGAGAAGAAAGTCGATGGAGCTACAAATGAGGTAGTTTCTAGCTTTGATTTAACGGGTAAATCTGGTTCAGAATTACCAGCAAGTACAGATATTGATAACAAAATCAAAGAACTTAAGAACCAAGGTTATGAAGTAGAGAGTGATGAATACCATATTCAAGATAATCATCACCCAACATTTGATGATAAGGAAGATATCAATGCACAAGATGGTACATCAGCACCTTCTCAAACATTTAAGATTGTTGTTAAACCTAGAATCGTTGAAGTTCCTTCATCAACACCTCATGAAAAAGATAGTCCAGTAGATCCAAATGGTGAAAATCCAGATTTGAAATGGCCAGAGGGATTAGCAGAGTCTGATTTGAACACAACTGCAAAACGTGTGATTTCATATGTGAAGAAAGAATCTGATACAGCTACAGAGGAAAAAGCTAAGGATGATACTGTTCAAACGGTACCATTCACAAGAAAAGCAACCGTTAATCTTGTCACAAAAGAAGTAAGCTATACTGATTGGGAAAGTCCAAATAAAACATGGGATAAAGTTGGAGTAGATGTTTTACCAGGATATATCGCTGATAAAAAAGAAATTTCAGCTAAAGAAGCAGCAACCCCTGCAAAAGATACAAAAGTAATCCCTGATGAAACGGATAAAGTGACTTATACTAAGATTGGAAGCTGGATTCCTGTGGATCCAACCACTGATAAGGATGGAGAACCAATTCCATTCCCTAACGATCCAAATGATCCAACCAAGACTGGTGAAATTACACAAATCATTCCTCATAAAGATGGATATACTCCAAAAGATGGCAATGGAACACCATTAGAACCGGTAAATCCTGCAAATCCAGCACAAGGTTATAAACCACCAAAAATTACGGATCCAAAAGCAAATATCAAGATTACCTATGACAAAGATGATCAAAAAGCAAAAGTTAAATTCGTTTCTGTAGATCCAAAAACTCAAACAGAGACTGAATTAACCGACCATGCATTGACTTTAACTGGTAAATCAGGCGAAACCATTCCTGAAAGTGATGTACAAACTCATATCGATGTGTTGAAATCTATGGGATATGATATTGTCGATAATCCATTTGATAAAGACCCAGTATTTGATACGAAGAAAGATACTGATGACAATATCACTCAAGAGTTTACCATTAAAGTTCAACCACGTGTATCAACTGCAAAAACTGTATATGTAGTAGAAGGTGATAAGCCATCTGCAGAAAAAGTAGGAGGAGCTGTTACACCTGGTAAGGACGGTAAAGTTACCAATCCTGATGTAAGTAGTATTTCTACTGATGGAAAAGCAGGTCAGGAAATTAAAGTTCCAGTAACGGTTACTTATGGGGCAAATCAATTTAAACGGGATGAACCGATTGAAGTGACTGTTAAAGTTCTTCCAAAACCAGCACCAAAAGGCGTGACAGTCTTAAATGGTACATCAAATGAGAAATTAATCGATGCGATTCGCGAAAATGTTAATAAAGCAATTTCTGGACTAACAAATGTTCCTGAAGGGGTAACTCCATTTATAACAGATGATGCGATTGCAACTCCAAAAACTGATAAAAATGGTCAACAAACTCCAGTAACCGTAACTGTTAAATACAGAGATAAGGCTACTGGACAAATCATCGATGATATTTCTGTGAATGTGGATGTTCCGGTAAATGTAGTCGGTTCAACTCCAACCTCTAAAGTTGTATTTGAAGGAGAGGAATTGACTGCTAAGGATATAACAGATGCGGTTACTCCAGGTGAAAATGGAACAAAAGGTGAGCCTACAGATTTAGCAAAAGATATTACAGCTAAAGCAGGTGTGAAAGAAGTAACTGTTCCAGTAACTTATACGAATCAAAATGGAGAAACTTTAACAGAACCAGTAAAAGTTAAAGTAACAGTTTTACCAAAACCAACACCAAAAGGTATTATTGTTGCTAAAGATAGCGATAAGGCAAAAGCAAAAGAAAAAGCTCTTGCTAAAGCGAAAGAATCTATTGCAGACGGTACTTTCAAAGGGAAACTTCCAGAAAATGTTACTAATGTCAGTATCGATGAGAATGTAGATAATCCAGATACATCAGATGATACGGATGTGAATGTGACTGTGAAATATACGGTTGATGGAGAAGAAAAAAGAACGGTTGTTAAAGTCCCTGTCACTATTGTAGAGGGAGTTCCACAAATTGTTCCAGTGGATGAAAACAATAAACAACCAAATCCAGAAAACAGTATTGATAAAACGGAATACCCAGAAGGTTCAACATTTGAATATGATCCAAAAACTCCAGTGAATACTACAACACCTGGTGATTACCCAGTCAATGTTATTGTAAAAGATAAAGAGGGAAATCCTATTGCAGAAGTTCCTGCAACTGTACGTGTGGTAGAAAGCTATCCACAATTTGTGCCAGTAGATAAGGATAAAAAACAACCAACTGTTGAAGGAAGTATTGACCCTAAAGCATTCCCTAAAGATACAGAGTTTACTTATGAAAGCCCAGTAGATACAACAACACCAGGCGAAAAAGACGTTGTAGTAGTAGCAAAAATTGGAGATAAGGTCATTGCAAAAGTCCCTGCAAAAGTAATGGTTGTAGAACCGAAGACACAATATGTGCCAGTCGATAAAGATAATAAACAACCAGATGCATCTAAGAGTATTGATCCTGAACAATATCCAGATGGAGTAACATTCAAATATAAAACTCCAGTAGATACAACAACACCAGGCGAAAAAGATGTTATTGTAGAAGCAAAAGACGGAGAAGATAAACTTGTAGAAGTTCCAGCTAAGGTTAAAGTAGTGGAAGGTAAAGAACAATTAATTCCTGTAAATCCAACTGAAAAACCACAAGCCAGAGATAGTATTACTCCAAGTGATTATCCAGAAGGTTCAACATTTGAATACAAAGTTCCAGCTGGACAAACCGAACCATTTGATGCAACAACTGTTGGAGATAAACCAGTAACTGTTGTTGTAAAAGATAAAAATGGAAATGTATTAGTAGAAGTTCCGGCAACGATTAAGGTGGTAGAAGCTAAACCAACACCAATTGAAACGCCAGTAACGAATACACCTTTAACAAAAGAGGATATTGCTAAATATGTTAAAGTTCCAGAAGGCGGTAAAGTGACCAATGTAGAAAATATTCCAGATTTAACAACGCCAGGTCAGAAAACTCCTGTTAAAGTTACTGTTACTTTACCAAATGGAAAAATAATTACTGTTGATGTTCCTGTGAATGTAACACCAGTTAAAGGCATCGAAACCCCAGTTACGAATACTCCATTAACCCCAGAGGATTATACAAAAGGAATCAAGATACCAGAAGGTGGTAAAGTAACGAACGTTGAGAATATTCCAGACTTAACAACACCAGGTCAGAAAGCTCCAGTTAAAGTAACGGTTGAATTACCAAATGGAAAAACAATTACTGTTGATGTTCCTGTAAATGTAACACCAGCTACAGGAATTGAAACACCTGTCACAGATACTCCATTAACAAAAGAAGATATTGAAAAACATGTGAAGGTTCCAGAAGGTGGTAAAATTGTTGAAGTAGGCAAAATTCCAGAAGTAAATACTCCTGGAGATAAAGGTACAGTCAAAGTTAAAATTGAACTTCCTAATGGTAAACAAATAGAAGTAGAGGTTCCTGTCAAGGTAACGCCTATCAAAGATATTGTTAAGAAACTTGGTGATCCAATTACAAATGAGGATGTTGAAAAACATATTCAGATTCCAGAAGGTGGTAAGATTATCAGTATTGGAGATAAACCGTCTACAGATATTCCAGGAGAAAGACCAAGTGTTCCAGTGGTGATTGAACTACCAGGTGGTAAACGTGTAACTATCAAAGTTCCTGTCATTGTAATTCCAAAAACAACTCCGATTGTTGTTGAAGTTGGAACACCGATTACTGAAGATGATGTGAAGAAACATGTAGACCTTCCTGAAGGATGGAAGGTTACAAAAGTGGGAGAAATTCCAAAAACAAATACACCTGGTGACAAACCGTCTATAACAGTAGAATTAGAGTTGCCAGACGGACGTAAAGTGACAGTAGAGGTTTCTGTGAAGGTTACTCCTAAATCTATTCATAGTAATAATCAAGGTAATAACGGTAGTTCAACTACTCATATCGTAACACGTTACCAAGATGGTGATGGTAAAGAAATTTCCCCAGAAGAAAATGGAAGCCATGGACCTAAGACTTTAGAAGGTTATGAATACACTGGCACTAAGACAGATAAAAATGGTAATGTGATTCATACCTATAAGAAAGTAGTTACCCCAACTCGTTCTGAGCAACCTGTTTCGCCAGTTCGTCCTTCAAATCCAGAAAAACCAGTAGTTAATCCAACTCAGGTAAGTCGAACAGAATCAAATCAAGCAGTTAGTGAAACAACTGTAGAAAATGATAAGAAGGAATTACCAAATACTGGTACAGAAGATAAGGCTGGTCTAGCTAGTCTTGGACTTCTTGGAATGTTGGGTGCATTTGGACTCGTAGCTCGTAAGAAAAAAGAAGACTAAGAAAGAAACTTTCTAAAGTCCTATAGAAAATAGACTGAGGTGAAAACTTCAGTCTATTTCTTTTTACTGTTAAAAAATCCCCTGGCCAGTACCAGAGGATAAGAGTTTATTTCATTGTTGGGAAGAGCAATACATCACGGATAGTAGTTGTATCAGTGAGGAGCATGCAGAGACGGTCGATACCGATTCCCAAACCACCTGTTGGTGGCATACCATATTCAAGGGCTTCTATGTAGTCGTAGTCGATACCTGTCGCTTCATCGTCACCAAGTTCTTTAGCTTTAGCTTGGGATTCAAAACGACTAAGTTGGTCGATTGGGTCGTTGAGTTCAGTAAAGGCATTACCGTACTCCTTAGTCATGATGAAGAGCTCGAAACGGTCAGTAAAGCGTTCGTCTTCAGGATTCTTCTTAGCGAGTGGAGATACAGCTACTGGATGTCCATAGACAAAGGTTGGTTGAATCAAAGTTTCTTCAACAAACTCTTCAAAGAAGGCGTTGATAATGTGGCCAACTTCAGTGTAATGTTTCTCAACTGGAACTTTCTTTTCAGCAGCGATAGCTTTTGCTTCCTCGAAAGTCATATCTTGCCAGAAATCTACACCAGTAATTTCCTTGATAGCATCAACCATGTGAACACGTTTGAATGGTTCGTTGATTTTGATTTCAGTACCTTGATAGTTAACTGGGCCATCGCCTTTGACTGATTTAGCAGCGTGTTGGATAATACCTTCAGTTAAGTCCATGATATCTTGGAAGTCTGCATAAGCTTGGTAAACTTCGATAGAAGTAAACTCAGGGTTATGAGTGGCATCCATTCCTTCGTTACGGAAGATACGGCCGATTTCATAGACACGCTCCATACCACCCACGATAAGGCGTTTCAAGTGAAGCTCAGTCGCTATACGAAGCACCATGTCAATGTTTTGGGCATTGTGGTGGGTGATAAATGGACGAGCCGCAGCACCACCAGCCTCGTTGTGAAGAACAGGTGTTTCCACTTCAAGGAAACCTTTTTGGTCAAGGTAACGACGGATTTCAGAGATGATTTTTGAACGAGTGACAAAGCGCTCAAAGCTTTCACGGTTAGAAATCAAGTCAAGGTAACGTTTACGGTAAATTGTTTCAACGTCTGTCAAACCGTGGAATTTCTCTGGAAGAGGACGGAGAGCCTTAGACAAGTGTGTGATGTGGGTTGCCTTGATAGAGAGTTCTCCCATATCTGTACGCATCACTTCGCCTTCGACACCAAGGAAGTCACCAAGGTCTGCTTTTTTGAAGATTTCGTAGTTTTCTTCACCGACAGCATCCTTACGAACGTAGATCTGGATTTGACCTTCGCGGTCTTGAAGGTGGGCAAAACCTACTTTACCTTTAC
>ERZ773006.525-NODE-525-length-17497-cov-13.3863_pt1 | contig 17497 bp, 11 predicted proteins | sample MGYA00580843_ERZ773006 | MGnify/ENA primary metagenome ERZ773006 (study PRJEB29015, sample SAMEA2738011) | human oral metagenome | biome: human oral; feature: human-associated habitat; material: dental | place: China | collected 2052 ... | reverse complement strand
ACAGGTACGTATAAAGTAGGACAAAAGGTAGTAATGATACCTAACCAACCACCAAGACAAAGTGACGAAGAATTCTATGAAAACTACATGCCAGAAACACACTTCCTATCAAGTGGTTTTGATGGTTTCATGAGAGAATTCGTAGCTTTACCTAAAGATAGAGTGGTAGCTTATGATGGAGTGGAAGATTCTGTTGCGGCTATTACAGAGTTCATAAGCGTAGGAATGCACGCTATGGATAGATTCTTAAAAAACTCACATAGTAGAAAAGACAGAATAGCGATAATTGGTGATGGAAGCCTAGCTTATGTTATGGCGAACATAATAAACTACACTCTTCCAGAGTGTGAGATAATCGTAATAGGTCGTCACTGGGAGAAATTAGAACTGTTCAGTTTCGCTAAAGAAAGATACATTACTGATGATATACCTGAAGACTTAACTTTCGATCATGGTGTAGAATGTTGCGGTGGAGATGGTAGTGGTTATGCGATAAATGACTTAATCCAATACATCAAACCACAAGGAAGCCTAGTACTAATGGGTGTTAGTGAGTACAAGGTAAATATCAATACACGTGATATCTTAGAAAAAGGACTAACACTAATAGGTTCATCACGTTCAGGTAGAATCGACTTCGAGAAAGCTATTAAGATGCTTAGCAACAAAAAATTCGAAAGAAGATTTAAGAATATTATTGAACTTGAACAACCTGTGAGAAATATTAAAGACATTCATAGGGTGTTTGCAATAGACTTGAATACAGCCTTTAAGACGGTGTTTAAGTGGGAGATATAATAGAATAAAATTATTTAGGTGATTCACGAAAATCTATTAAGCTGGTTTTCTGGATCACCTTTTTATGTTGTAATATTAAAATAAGTAATATTATTTCTATGAATTATCACATTTTATGTTATAATGCTAAGTGATAAGGAATTAGAAAATATTTATGTGTGTTTTTAAAGAGAATAAATTTTAATTTAAAGGATATTTTTTAGATGTTAAAAAGGAGAACAGAGTGGATATTTTTATATTATTACTAATTTCATTATTTGTTTATCTTATACCGAAAACAGATGTCGATTATTTAAGTAATAAATCAACTAAATCACTAAAGGGACTCTTAGCTTTACTTATAATTTTTCACCATATTTCTCAAAAAATTACTACTGGTGAAAATTTTTCGAATTTTGAATACATGGGACGATATATCGTTGCATTGTTTTTCTTTCTGTCTGGTTATGGACTGTATTTCCAGTATAGTAACAACGCAACTTATATGGAGAATTTCTTAAAGAAAAGATTGGTTAGAATATTTATACCGTTTTTTATTTTTATAGTCATTTATGTTATTTATAGAGCGACATTAGGCGAAGTAGTTAATGTAGATTTTTTCCTATCTTTCTGGAAAGATCACAGCAATATAATTTACAATGGTTGGTTTATCAATAGTATAATAGTTTTATATGTTATTTTCTACGTTTCTTTTGTGAGGAAAGATTCAAAAACTTCTTTTTATATACTAACAGTTTTAACGTTAGTTTATATTTTTTGGAAGGCGTATCAAGATCATGGAGACTGGGAATATGTTAGTATAATGGCATTTTTATTAGGTGTATTCTGGATGAAAAACAGGGTTTCTATAGATAAGCTTCTAGAGAAGAATTATTTTATTTTTCTCGTTTCATTTAGTATACTAATGTACGTATTTCATCATTATGAAGTTATTATGAAAAATATTGGGATTACAAATAAATATGTTTATTACGGGATTGTCGGAAATCTGTGTACAACGGTTTTTGTAGTTTATTTCTTATTGTTGACAAATAAACTCAACTTTTCGAATAAATATCTTGATTTTTTAGGAGATATATCATTTGAAATATATATGATTCATGGCTTAGTTATGCATTGTCTTGGTAAGTTTTTTGTTTCATCAGATGTAAATGATGTACTTTATACAATTGTGGTATTATTTGTTAGTATTGTTTCTGCATATTATATAAAAAAATTAATAATTATTATTGAAAAGAATATTATGAAAGCTGTTTAATATATTTTAGAAATAGGATTAGAGAGTGACTCAACAAAATCGATTTTTTAAAAATCATGATTTTTGAGTCACTCTCTTTTTTATTATCAATGAAAAATTATAGTAAAAAAGCTATGAGTTATCTCATTTTATGTTATAATGGTAAGTAATATTCTAATGTAGAAAAGAGGCTTTACATTGAAACAACTAATAAAAAGTAAAATAGAGAAACTACTTACTGAATCTGAGGAAGTGGTAAAAGTAGAACAACTAGGCGGTATGACGAATAGTAATTACCTGGTGGAGACTACGAGTAATAAGTATATAGTCAAGTTCTTTGGTAAAGGGACTGATAAGCTGATCAATAGAGTTGCGGAGAAAAATAATCTTGCGAATCTTGCTGATTTAGGTTTGGATGTAAAAAACTATATCTTTGATATTGAATCTGGAATAAAAGTAAATGAATATATTGAGAATGCAACGACTTTTGATGCGCATTACCTAAAAGCGAAGAAAGAAGCAGTTGCGAATATTCTAAAAAAAGTACACAGTTCTGGGAAGGTTCTTGAAGGTGAATTCAGAGTCTTTGATGAGATAAGAAAATATGAAAGTCTGATTGAAGGTAATATCAGCTATCCTTATTATGAGAAGATAAGGGAGAAGGTATTTTCTCTACAAAATCACCTAGAAGAGATTGGTGTTGATAGAAAATCTTGCCATATTGATCTTGTGCCGGAGAATTTCATTGAAGATGAGACTGGTCGTGTTTATCTTATTGACTGGGAATATTCTGCGATGAATGACCCGATGTGGGATTTAGCGGCGCTTTTCTTAGAGTCTAACTTCAGAAAAGCTGAAGAAGGAGAATTTTTTAAAGCGTATTTTAGTGAAGATACGCCAGTTAGCGTAGCTAAGATTATGATTTATAAAATATTACAGGATTTCTTGTGGAGTCTGTGGACTATTTATAAAGAAGAACAAGGTGCAGACTTTGGATCTTATGGAAAAGACAGATACTTAAGAGCGGTTAAGAATTTGAAGGAGTATGTAGAAAGTTATGAAAAATAAAATAGGTGTATCGGCTGGACTTTTGTCTGGTATGTTTTGGGGATTAGGGCTTGCGATAAGTGCGTATATATTTTCACTTTATAATATCTCGCCTTTTGCGGTTGCGGTAATCCATGATTTTATTAGTATTTTTGTTTTGCTGGTGATTATTTTAGTTAAGTATAAAAGAATTAATTTCAAGATTTTTACAAATATAAAAAGTGTCAGTGTTATTGTAGGTGCACTACTTGCGGGACCTATTGGAATGCAATGTAATCTATATGCGGTGAAGTATATAGGAAGTGGGTTAACATCTTCGATTACAGCGATTTATCCTGCTGTGTCGGTAATACTAGCTGTTATATTTTTAAAAAATAAAGTTTCATCAAAAACAATTTTAGGGATTGCGCTTATTATTGTTGGTATTTTTATTCAAAGTTATAAGAGTGAACAGGTTGAATCATTTTACCTTGGATTTATGTTCGCACTAATTTGTGCAGTTGCATGGGGTAGTGAGAGTGTGCTTAGTTCATATGCGATGAAAAACAACTTAAATGAGCTTGAGACTTTATTAATTCGTCAGGTGACATCATTTTTAGCGTATTTAGTAATAATCTCATTTAACGGATTAGGAATTGAGACTAATCTTGATGTAAAATTCGGTGGTCTTATCGTCTTCTTCGTAGTTAGTAATATGGTATCTTACATTCTATACTATATGGCTATTAACAGATTAGAACCAGCGAAGGCAACAGGACTTAATGTCAGCTATGTTGTTTGGACAATATTATTCTCTATGATTTTTGTCGCATTAGAGGTGAATTTACAATTAGTGATTACATCTATTATTATCATATTAGGTGTTTATGTTATTGTTAGAGAGGAGTAACAAATAGATAATGAAAGCAATTATATTAGCTGCAGGTTTAGGAACGCGTCTTAGACCGATGACAGATAATACCCCAAAGGCTTTGATAAAGGTTAAAGATAAGCCACTTGTGGAGTACCAAATTGAATTTTTAAAAGAAAAAGGAATAGATGAAATAATCGTAGTTGTTGGATATTTACATGAGCAATTCGATTATTTAAAAGAAAAGTATAATGTAGAGTTAGTATTTAACGATAAATACGATGAGTACAATAACTTCTACTCATTATACTTAGTTAAGGAAAAATTAGCGGACAGTTATGTAATCGATGCGGATAACTATTTATTCAAAAATATGTTTAGAGCTGATATCGATCGTTCGACATATTTCAGCGTTTACCGTGAAGATTGTGAGAATGAATGGTTCTTAATCTATGGTGATGATTATAAAGTACAAGATATTATCGTAGACAGTAAAGCAGGAAGAATCTTAAGTGGGGTATCTTTCTGGGATAAAGAAACTGCAGAGAAAATCGTGAGTTTTATCGATAAAGCTTATGAAAGTAATGAGTTCATGAACTTGTACTGGGATAATATGGTTAAAGATAATATTGAGAAACTAGATGTTTATGTAGAAGAATTAGAACCTAATAGCATCTATGAAATTGATAGTGTTAAAGACTATAACAAATTAGAAGAAATACTAAAAGAAGAATGCGAGAATTAATCTCCATTCTTTTTTATTATTCTGATTAAGGTATAATATTTCTTGCTTTTTTGTAATATAGATGTAATAAAAAATAACCTAATTGTAACCCCAAAAATAGCTTAACTATGGTATAATTATCAATGCATAACAATGAGTAAAGAGGACTATAAAAAATGGTAAGAAATAAACTGAAATTAGGATTAGGAGTATTAACAGTATTAGCTACACCAATAGCTGTGAATGCAGTAGCTAGCAGTGACGTTCTAGCTGCACAAGGCTGGGTTAAGACTGGAAATGCTTGGTATTTCTACAATCAAAATGGAACATTAGCAAGAAATACTTGGTCAGGAAATTACTGGTTAGGAGCCGATGGAAGAATGGTGACTAACGCTTGGGTAGATGGCGGACGCCACTATGTAGGAAGTAATGGACTTTGGGTTAAAGGTGCACAAAAACCTGCTGCGACTAAACCAGAAGTTAAGAAACAAGGTTGGGTTCAAAATGGCTCAGCATGGAACTATTATTACCAAGGAAATATTGTTAGAAATGCTTGGATAGGTAGTTATTGGTTAGGAGCTGATGGAAAAATGGCGACAAGCTCATGGGTAGATAATGGACGTTACTACGTAGGAGCAAATGGAGTTTTGGATAAAACTGTTAAAAAACAAGAAACACAAAAACCAGAAGTTAAAAAGAACGGCTGGGTAAAAGAAGGAAGTACTTGGTACTACTATGAAAATGGAACGTTAGCTCGTAATAAATGGATCAGCAGTACTTACTGGGTTGGAGCTGATGGAAGAATGGCGACAAGTTCATGGGTAGACGGTGGACGTTACTATGTTGGTGCTAATGGAGCATGGGTGAAAGACGCTAAGAAACCAGAAGCGGCGAAACCTGTAGAGAAGAAACAAGGTTGGGTAAAAGAAGGTAACGCATGGTATTTCTACTACCAAGGTCAAATTACTAAAAATGCATGGGTAGGAGGCTACTGGCTAGGTTCTGATGGTAAGATGGCAACAAGTTCATGGGTAGATAATAGACGTTATTACGTAGGAGCTAATGGTCTATGGGATAAAAATGCTACGAAGCAACAAGCAAAAGCGGAAGTTAAGAAGAACGGCTGGGTGAAAGAAGGAAGTGCTTGGTACTACTATGAAAATGGAACATTATCTCGTAATAAATGGGCAGGTAACTACTGGTTAGGTGCTGACGGAAAAATGGCTACTAATGCGTGGGTAGATAATGGGCGTTATTATGTAGATGGTTCTGGAGCATGGGTTAAAAATGCAGGACATGGAGTTAACTATTCAAGTTATTACAAAGTAAAATCATTATATATTCCTGTATATGATGCGAATGGTCGTATCTTATCTCATGTTTCTAAAGATACAGTATTATTTAGAGATAACAGAGCTACTGCGAATGGTAGAATCCCTGTTCAAGTAGCGGGACTTACAGGTTATGTTAACGCTAGTCAAGTCACTGCAATTAACTCTAATGATACATTCATCCCAGACTACGTAAGTGATGGGAAATATGTTTATCACAGATACTCTCCGTACACTAAAGTAATGGTTGCTTATCACAATGCGAATATGCAAGTTGGTAAATCATATTATTCAGCAGATGGTATTAACTTCGGAACATTCAAATTAGATCACCCATTCCAATTCTCTAATTTAAAATCTAGAACGAACTATACTGCGGCTGATATTAATAGACTATACAGCTTAATGGGAGCTAATGATAGTAAATTAGCTGGTAAAGGAGCTACATTTAAAGCTGCTGAACAAAGATATGGAGTTAATGCTTTATACCTAGTGGCACACAGTGCTTTAGAAAGTGCTTGGGGAAGAAGTAAAATCGCTAAAGATAAAAATAACTTCTTTGGAATTTCTGCATATGATGATACTCCATATACTTCTGCGACTAAATTTGATGATGTAGATAGTGGTATTATGGGAGCTGCACGTTGGATTAATTCTAAGTATCTACACAATTCGGGATATCCAGCTAACGGAGCACACTTAGGAAACAAAGCAAGCGGTATGAATGTTAACTACGCGACTGCACCATATTGGGGTGAGTCTATCGCGAGTATAATGTTCAGCGCTAATGAAAAATTAGGAAGAAAAGATAGATAAGAAAGGAAGGGCTAGGTTAGTATTATAATCTAGCTTCCTTTTTGATAAAGGAGATAATTATGTTAGTTTCGGTTGTAATCGGACTTTTAAATGAGGAAAAGTTTTTACCAAGATTAATAGAAGATTTTAAGAATCAGACATATGATCACAGGAAGATAGAATTAATATTTATAGATGGGATGTCAAAAGATAAAAGCTGGGAGATATTAGAAGATTTCAAAGCTAGTAATCATGATTTTTACGATGTAGTATTGTTGAAAAATCCTAAGGTAATATTATCGGCTGGTATGAATGTGGGTATAAAAGCTGCAAGAGGAGAATGTATCCTTAAAGTAGATTGTCATTCACATATTACCGAGAACTTTATTGAGAATAATGTTAAAGTTATCGAGAGTGGAGAAGATGTTTGTGGAGGGCCACGTCCAAATATTATTGAGAATGAAGATAATTTAAGTAAGACATTATTATTGGTCGAGGAAAATATGTTCGGTAGTGGAATAGCGAATTATCGTAAACAGACTTCTAAACGTTATGTAAGTTCAGTTTTCCAAGGAATGTATAAAAAGGAAATATTTGATAAAATCGGACTACTAGATGAAAAAGTAGGTCGTGTTGAAGATAATGAACTGCATTATCGAATTAGAAAAAATGGTTATAAGATTCGTTATAGCAATGATATATTATCGTATCAATATACTAGACCTACAGTAAATAGAATGTTAAAACAAAAATATTCAAACGGATATTGGATTGGTAAGGTAAGCCATGTTTATCCTAAGGCCTTTTCTATCTTCCATTTCGTTCCTTTTGTATTTGTTTTAGGAATAATTTTTAGTTTATTGATGTTGCCGTTGACGAAGTTATTCGCTGTACTTCTTGCGATTGCTTATGGCTTATTCACGATTCTCGTTACATTGATTACTATTATTAATAATAAATTCAATGCAACGATGTTGTTAATTCCAATCTTACTATTCTTAGTGCACTTCAGCTATGGGGTAGGAACTTTAGTTGGATTAGTTAAAGGTTTTAGTTGGAAGAAAGAATATTATAATTTAGGAGGAGATGATGCATAAGTATAAAGATGATATATTGAAATCTTCATTTTTCTTGATAAGTATTATAGTTTTTATAGTATGTTTGATTGGTGGAGTTTACTGGAATTATGCATATAAGTTGGATATATCAAAATCAAATGTTTATATATTTTTAATAGCTTGTTTAATTTTTGGAGTAATTTTAAAGATAATATTTATTTTGAATAATGCTATTAGAAAGTTGCTAAGAGTTAATACTAATATTTGGATAGCTTTAATTTCTGTTTTTTTCTTTATTATTCAAATTTTATTGGTATATAATTATTATTTCAGAACGGGATGGGATAGTTTTATGGTAGTTGAAGGAGCCTATATATTGTCAGAACATCGAACACTGCCTGACTGGGGTACTAATTATTTCTCTAACTATCCTAATAATTTATTTATAATGATATTATTTTCTAAAATTATTTTTATATGTAAAGTTCTAGGTTTAGCTGATTTCTCGTATTTTATCATACTAATTTTCCAGTCGATTTTGAATGTCTGTACTGGAATTTTAATTTTTAAAGTGATTAATAAGTTAACACAAACTATAAATTTATCTATTTTAGGTTATATATTATATGTAGTATTAATAGGTTTATCCCCATGGGTGAGTATCCCATATTCAGATTCTGTTGCACTAGTTATTCCAGTGTTAATACTATATTTATATATAGGTTTAAAAGATAGACATTTAAAGTATATTAGAATAATCTGTATTTCTTCTTTGGGAGTTTTAGGATATATGCTAAAACCTCAAACAACTATTATATTAATCTCTGTATTGATAATTTCTATTTTATATTTAGAAAAACTATATTTTAAAGAAATTATAAAAAAAGTTTCTATTGGATTGATATCAATATTGATTAGTTATGTTTTTATTAATAACTTTATATCTAATGAAAATGTAAGAATAAATAAAGAAGCGGAAATATCTTTTACGCATTTTATTAAAATGGGATTAAATAATAGTACAGATGGAGGATATTCATGGGATGACGTAAATAGAAGTAAGCTGTCAAAAAATAAGGAAGAAAGAAGAGAAGAGAATATAGTATCAATAAAAGAAAGAGTTAGGGAATATGGAAAGATTGGCTTACTAAAACATCAAATAAAAAAAACATTAAACAACTATAATGATGGAACGTTCGCCTGGAGTTTGGAAGGAAATTTTTATTTTGAAATATATAAGAAAGAAAATAAGATAGTAAATGGTATTAGAAGTATTTATTACGAGAAAGGAACTAATTATTATATTTTTAAATACTTTACTCAAGGAACATGGTTGATTATATTATTAATTCAATCTTTAAATATATTTATTAAAAGTAAAAATATGAATAATAATATGAGAGTCGTATTATTATCTTTAATAGGACTATTTATCTTTGAATCTATTTTTGAAGCCAGAGCAAGATACCTATATACATATGTTCCGATATTTATTGTTTCGGGGATGATAGGATTAAATGGATTTATGGATTTGATGAAAAAACGATAATTATGATGGATACGTCTATATTTGTAACTAACTTGTAATATCTAAAGGGCTAGCTTAATGGTATAATAGAAAATGCATAAATGTATGATAATATGAGCAAGGAGCAGGAAATCTATTATGAGAAAAAATAAATGGAAATTAGGATTAGGAGTACTGACGGTATTAGCTACACCGATTGCAGTAAATACAGTAGCTGGTACTGAAGCACACGCAGCTCAAGGTTGGGTGCAAAGTGGTTCTTCATGGTACTTCTATAATAATCAAGGTAATGCAGTAAGAAACGCCTGGCAAGGAAATTACTGGCTAGGTGCAGACGGAAGAATGGCAACAAATGCGTGGGTAGACGGAGGACGCTACTACGTAGGAAGCAATGGTCTTTGGGTAAAAGGAGCTCAAAAACCTGCTGAAGTTAAGAAACAAGGTTGGGTACAAAATGGTTCAGCATGGAACTATTATTACCAAGGGAATATCGTTAGAAATGCTTGGGTAGGAAGCTACTGGCTAGGTTCTGATGGTAGAATGGCAACAAATACATGGGTAGACGGAGGACGTCACTATGTAGGTGCTAATGGAGTTTGGGATAAAAATGCTAAAAAACCAGAAGAGAAAAAACAAGGTTGGGTGAAAGAAGGTAGCACTTGGTACTACTATAACAAAGGAATCATGGTTAGAAATGCTTGGCAAGGGAACTACTGGTTAGGTTCTGATGGTAAGATGGCAACAAGCTCATGGGTAGACGGAGGACGCTACTACGTGGGAGCAGATGGTTCTTGGGATAAAAATGCTAAAAAACCAGAAGAGAAAAAACAAGGTTGGAAAAAAGAAGGTAACTCATGGTACTATTATCACGAAGGTCAAATGGTTAAGAACGCTTGGCTTGGAAGTTATTGGCTGGGATCTGACGGTAAAATGGTTACAAACGCATGGGTAGACAACAATCGTTATTACGTAGGTGCCAATGGAGTTTGGGAAAAAGATAAGAAAAAAGAAGAGAAAAAGCGTGGTTGGAAAAAAGAAAACAACGTTTGGCATTATTACAATGAAGATGGAACACTAGCTCGTAATAAATGGCAAGGAAACTATTGGTTAGGTGCGGATGGTAAGATGGTTACTAACGCATGGGTAGATAATGGACGTTACTATGTAGGAGCTAATGGAGCTTGGGATAAAGATAAGAAAAAAGAAGATCCAGTTCCTACAGGTAAACATACTGGTTGGGTTAAGAGTGGAAGTACATGGTACTACTTTAATGCAGAAGGTCAAATGGTTAAAAATGCTTGGGCAGGAAACTATTGGCTAGAAGCTGACGGTAAAATGGCTACAAATAAATGGGTAGATAACAACCGTTACTTCGTCGGAAGCAATGGAGCTTGGGTTCAGAATCCAGCTAACAATACTAACCTAAATAAAGTTCTTGATATTGCGCGTAAATATATGGGTGTTGAAACAGGAACAAGAGAACACAAGAAAATCGTTGATGCTTATAACTCTGTAGATCCAAAACCAGTAGGATACACTGCGACGTATGATGATGACTGGTGCGATATTTTTGTTACAACAGTATTCCAACAAGCAGGACTAAGTGACCTTATTGGTAGAGAATGTGGTGTTCAACGTCATATCGGTATCATGGAGAAAAAAGGTATCTGGAAAGGAAGAACTCAACCTAAAGTAGGAGACATCGTTACATTTGACTGGGACGGTGGAGGTTGGGCAGACCACATCGGTATCGTTGAATCAGTAAATAATGGTGTAATCACTACTATCGAAGGTAACTCTGCATTATATGCAGGAAGTACTGCGAAGACAAAAGTAAACAGAAAAACTTATAACTGGAACTCTAGCTACATTAAAGGTTATGCAAGACCGGCGTATTAAGATATAGTAAATTTACTCTGAATATCTAGATAAAAATTGGTAAAGAGATAATATTTAAAATATCTTAGATAGATTTTCGAATATATATTTATGAGAGGTAACTCGAAAAAATTAATTTCTACAAAATTATGACTTTTGAGTTTCTCTCATTTGTTTTTATTTATTAAAAATAGTATAATTTAAAGTAAAATTATTAGAAAAAATGGAGGTGACAGGTTTATGAAAAAAGGTATTAGTGTTCTTCTAGTAGGTAGCTTATTACTAACTGGAACAGGACATGTTAAGGCTGATTGGATAAAAGATCAGCAAGGTAAATGGGAATATTTCTCTAATGAAGATAGTATAAATCATCTTTACGATGAAAAATCTAAAGATTTTGTAAAACCTGTAAAACTTCCACAATATTATCAAGCGGATGCGAGATGGAGTTCTAAGAGATATGGTATCTCTAATATGAAGACTACAGGTTGCGTTCCTACATCGCTATCGATGATTATTTCTGGTCTGAAGGAGAATGTTACACCTGTTCAGGTCGCGGATTATATTTATGATACATCTATGGAGATGAATACGCTGTTCACTGGGACTTCTAGTCTTGGAGCTGTTGCGGCTATTGAACATTGGGGTTGTAACTATCGTGTTGTTAATTCTAAAGATGATTTAAAAGCTGCATTGCAAAATGGAAATATTGTCTATGGTGCTGTAGGTCATGGAATTTTTGTAAAAGGTTATAGCACGCATGCGATAGTACTAAGTGGTTATCAAAATGGTAAAACTCTTGCGATAGATCCAGATAATCCAGAAAGAACGAATAAATGGTACAACGTTGATGAGATTTGGGATCAACGTAGTATGGAACTAGAGGACAATTCTGCGGGTGGTCCATTTATGGTAGTATATAAATAAAAGCGAGATTGTGAAGAAATTCACAGCCTTGCTTTTTATTTTTATTGGTTTATGCTTATAAAATAAATTCGGAGTTGGAAAAATCCAACTCCGAGTATTTTTATAATATTTATTAATAGGTCTTAGTCAGCGAATCCATTTGGATGTTTACTTTGCCATCTCCATGAGTCTTCACACATACGTTTTACATCGTACTGTGCTTCCCAACCAAGTTCTTCTTTAGCTTTTGAAGCGTCTGCGTAACATGCAGCGATATCTCCTGCACGACGTGGTGCGATAACGTAAGGTAGGTCACGACCAACAGCAGCAGAAGCACTCTTAATAATATCTAATACAGAGTATCCTACTCCTGTTCCTAGATTGTATTTAGTTAGTCCGCTACCTTTTTCTAATTTTTTAAGGGCAGCTACGTGACCGCGAGCTAAGTCTACTACGTGGATGTAGTCACGAACTCCAGTACCATCATGTGTATCGAAGTCATCACCGAAGACATTAACTTTCTCTAATTTACCAACAGCTACTTGCATTACGTATGGAAGTAGGTTATTTGGAATTCCTGTTGGATCTTCTCCGATATCTCCACATTCGTGTGCTCCGATTGGGTTGAAGTAACGTAGTAATACAACATTCCATTCATTATCAGCCGCATAAACATCTCCTAGAATTTCTTCTAAGATTAGTTTAGTACGTCCATATGGGTTAGTTACAGATAATGGGAAATCTTCTTTAATTGGTAATGTGTGAGGATCTCCGTATACTGTAGCTGAAGAACTGAAGATAATGTTCTTACAGTTGTGTTTTTCCATAACGCGACATAGTGTTGTAGTTCCTGCTACGTTGTTATCGTAGTATTTTAAAGGTAATTGGCAAGATTCACCTACAGCTTTTAATCCAGCGAAGTGAATAACTCCAAAGATGTTTCCTTCTTTTTCAAAGATTTCGTCTAATTTTGCTTCATCACGAATATCAGCTTCGTAGAATGTTACTTTTTTTCCTGTAACTCTTTCTACTACTTCTAAACTTTTTTTGTTTGCATTATATAAGTTGTCCACGACAACTACTTCATTTCCATTGTTTAATAATTCTATACAAGTGTGAGACCCGATAAATCCAGCTCCACCAGTTACTAGTATTTTTTCAGTCATAGTGTAATTTTCTCGTAAAAAACGAGTCCTTCCTATAATTTTATATATCCATTTTATCGGAAGTATATGTAAGTGTCAATAAATATGTGACTAATATTAAGATTATGTTACAACTAGGATATTATTTTGAAAAAATATTAAATTTATAATAAAATAGTAAGATATGTATTTATGTAAACAGAATTATTTTAGAAGAAATTAAGAGGAACTATTATGAAAGTGAATAAATTAAAATTAGGATTGGGAGTACTAACGGTATTAGCTACACCAATCGCAGTGAACACAGTAGCTGGTAGTGATGCATTAGCAGCTCAAGGTTGGGTTAAGACTGGAAATGCTTGGTACTTCTATAATCAAAATGGAGTATTAGCAAGAAACGCTTGGGCAGGGAACTATTGGCTAGGTGCCGATGGGAAAATGGTAACAAATGCATGGGTAGATAACGGACGTTATTATGTGGATGCAAATGGTGCATGGGTTAAAGGAGCTCAAAAACCAGCAGCTAGACCTGTAACACCGAAACCAGCTGTAGCACAAAAACAAGGTTGGGTACAAAGTGGTGGAGCATGGTACTTCTATCACCAAGGGCAAATCGTTAGAAATGCATGGGTAGGAAGTTACTGGCTAGGAGCTGATGGGAAAATGGCAACAAGCTCATGGGTAGATGGCGGACGTTACTATGTTGGAGCTAACGGAGTTTGGGATAAAAATGCTAAGAAACCAGAAGCAGTAAAACCTGTAACACCAAAACCAGCTGAAGTGAAGAAACAAGGTTGGGTAAAAGAAGGGAGTACTTGGTATTACTATGAAAATGGAGTACTAGTTCGTAATAAATGGATTAGTAGTACGTACTGGGTAGGAGCCGATGGAAAAATGGCGACAAACTCATGGGTAGATAATGGGCGTTATTATGTAGGAGCTAATGGAGCATGGGTAAAAGATGCTAAGAAACCAGAAGCTGAAAAACCAGTTGAGAAAAAACAAGGTTGGGTAAAAGAAGGAAGCGCATGGTACTATTATCACCAAGGTAAAATTGTTAAAAATGCATGGGTAGGAAGCTATTGGCTAGGATCAGATGGTAAGATGGCGACAAGCTCATGGGTGGACAATGGACGTTACTATGTAGGTGCAAACGGAGTTTGGGATAAAAACGCTAAGAAGCCAGAAGCGCCAAAACCAGTTGAGAAGAAACAAGGTTGGAAAAAAGAAAACAATGTTTGGTACTATTACAATGAAGATGGAACATTTGCTCGTAATAAATGGGCAGGAAACTACTGGTTAGGATCAGATGGTAAGATGGAAACTAATGCATGGGTAGATAACGGACGTTATTATGTTGATGCAAATGGAGCATGGGTGAAAGATGCATCTAAAGATAAAAATACAAAACGTTCTATTTTCCTTGATCCAGGACATGGTGGAAGTGACTCAGGGGCAGTAAGCGGTGGAGTAAGAGAAAAAGACTTAACTCTTAGTGTATATAATAAAGTAAGTAGCAAACTTGCATCTTTAGGATATACAGTATTAACGAGTAGAAATGTTGATAAAGATGTAGACTTAGTAGATCGTGCAGATCAAGCTAATAAAGCTAATGCGGATATGTTATTAAGTATTCACTTTAATGCTGGTGGACGCGGTATTGCACGTGGTATCGAAACATACTACTATCAAGCAACAGCCGACAGAGTACCTAAGATAAATAAAGAAAATCATAATAATCCTGAGAGATTAGAAAGAAGTAGAAAATTAGCTAATAAAGTACAACAAAATCTATTGTATCAAACTGGTGCAAATGATAGAGGAGTTAAACGTGCTTCATTCACAGTTCTTCGTGAAACTTCTATTCCATCAATTTTAGTTGAATTAGGATTTATCGATAATCCAGAAGAGCGTAATAAAATTAAAACAAATGAATATCAAGAACGTTTAGCAAATGGTATTGTTGACGGAATTGTAGAATATTATAAATAGGTAATTAAGAAAAGAAGTTGTCGATGAATTGGCAACTTCTTTACTTTTAAAATAACAAGGGAATAACCTATAATTTCTTGAAATAAAGTATTAATTATTGTAAAATAAGTAATGCAATTTAAATAAACGTGGAATTTTTTGAGGTGAAAATATTATGACAAAAAATAGATTAAAATTAGGATTAGGAGTATTAACCGTATTAGCTACACCAATCGCTGTGAACACAGTAGCTAGTAGTGATGCACTAGCAGCTCAAGGTTGGGTTAAGACTGGAAATGCTTGGTACTTCTATAACCAAAATGGAGCATTAACAAGAAACGCTTGGGCAGGAAACTACTGGCTAGGTGCAGATGGGAAAATGGTAACAAATGCCTGGGTAGATAACGGACGTTATTACGTAGATGCAAACGGAGCATGGGTAAAAGGTGCTCAAAAACCAGCAGCAGCTAAACCTGTAACACCGAAACCAGCTGCAACTCAAAAACAAGGTTGGGTTCAAAGTGGTGGAGCATGGTACTTCTATCACCAAGGGCAAATTGTTAGAAATGCCTGGGTAGGAAGCTACTGGCTAGGAGCTGATGGTAAGATGGCGACAAGCGCATGGGTAGACAGTGGACGTTACTATGTAGGTCCAAATGGAGTTTGGGATAAAAATGCTAAGAAACCAGAAGCACCAAAACCTGTAGAGAAGAAACAAGGTTGGGTGAAAGAAGGTAATACTTGGTATTACTTCGAAAATGGAGCATTAGCTCGTAACAAATGGATTGGTAGTACATACTGGGTTGGAGCTGACGGAAAAATGGCGACAAGCGCATGGGTAGACAATGGACGTTATTATGTAGGTGTCAATGGAGCATGGGTAAAAGACGCTAAGAAACCAGAAGCTGAGAAACCAGTTGAGAAAAAACAAGGTTGGAAAAAAGAAGGAACAGCGTGGTACTACTATCACCAAGGTCAAATTGTTAAAAATGCGTGGGTAGGAAGCTACTGGCTAGAAGCCGACGGAAAAATGGCAACAAGTGCCTGGGTAGACAACGGACGTTACTACGTTGGTCCAAATGGAGTTTGGGATAAAAACGCTAAGAAGCCAGAAGAATCAAAACCAGTAGAGAAGAAACAAGGCTGGAAAAAAGAAGATAACGCTTGGTATTACTATGACAACGGTGAAGTAACTCGTAATAAATGGATCGGTAGCACATACTGGGTTGGAGCTGATGGAAAAATGGCGACAAGTGCCTGGGTAGATAACGGACGTTACTATGTTGGTCCAAATGGAGTTTGGGATAAAAACGCTAAGAAACCAGAAGAATCAAAACCAGCAGAGAAGAAACAAGGTTGGAAAAAAGAAGATAACGCTTGGTACTACTATGACAACGGTGAAGTAGCACGTAATAAATGGATTGGTGATACTTATTGGGTAGGAAAAGATGGAAAAATGGTAACAGATAACTGGGTAGACAACGATCGTTTCTACGTAGATAAGTCTGGTAAAAAAGATCCATCAATTAAGAAAAAAGTTATCATTAATGATGAACTAGGATGGCAAAAACGTAACGGTGGAAACTGGTATTACTATGAAAAAGATGGTTCATTAGCTCGTAATAAGTGGGTAGGAGACTATTGGCTTGGGGCTGATGGAAAAATGGCTAAGAGTGCCTGGGTAGATAATGGACGTTACTACGTAGATTCAAGTGGTAAATGGGTGCCTAACTACGCTAAAGCGGACAAAAACACTGCGGCTTTAAATATGCCTCAATATTACCAAGGTGATTACCGTTGGGCTAATAGAAGATATGGACTTGGGACAATGGCACAAAGTGGATGTGTACCAACATCACTAGCTATGGTCTTCAATGGACTAGGGAAAAAAGTTCTTCCAACAGCAGTAGCTGATACAATTTACTATAATACTAACGAAATGAACGTTGGTGGATTAGGGACATCAGGTAAAGGTGCCGTTTATGCGATTAACGCTTATGGATACAAACATACAGTACTTTCAACTAAAGAACAACTTATTGCAGCACTTCAAAGTGGTAAACCTGTCTTTGCGACTGTAGGAAATGGTATTTTCGCAAAAGGTAGATTAACTCACGCTATCGCATTAAGTGGATACAGCAATGGTAAAACTAAAGCAATGGACCCAGATAATATTAATACTACAGGAAGATGGTATGACATCAATACTATCTGGAACCAAAGAAGTAC
>ERZ773006.523-NODE-523-length-17527-cov-6.09295_pt1 | contig 17527 bp, 26 predicted proteins | sample MGYA00580843_ERZ773006 | MGnify/ENA primary metagenome ERZ773006 (study PRJEB29015, sample SAMEA2738011) | human oral metagenome | biome: human oral; feature: human-associated habitat; material: dental | place: China | collected 2052 ... | reverse complement strand
CTGCCTATTAAAAATCTTCTACTTTGGAAATCTATTAAATCAAATTAATTATAATTCTTTTGAGCTACAATTTTAGATGTAGCTCTTTTTTTGATTGTGAATATTACATTTAAATTTATTAAATTATATTTAATATCCCACCTCCTCCGGGCAAAAAATCTCAAAAAAAAAATTCAGATATTCAATTTTAAATTTTTAATCAATCATATACAACAAAAAAGTAAAATTATCAAGTTTTTTTGTTTGATATTTTATTAATAAATTATAATCTAGGGTTTTATCAAATATTGATAATTTATGCCACCCTTTAAGAAAAACTTCAACCGATTCAAGATTTTTAAGATGTTTTTCATTATATAAATTCTATTTATATTAATTAGGTTATATTTATTTTATTATCTAATTAAGAATATATTTAATATCCCACCTCCTCCGGGCAAAAAAAAATTTTAGGTGTAACATTACAGCAAAGTACAAAAAACATAAAAATATAGGAGTAAAAAAATACATGAGTCGAAAATTAGGTATAGAATATTTTTATAAAACAAGAGAAGAGAAAATACAAAATTTCCATAATAAAAATATAGATATTTTAGGAAATGGTCTTATTAATCCTTATTCAAATTACAGAAAAATAAATCTCGAAGAGTATTATAAAATTTTATTCGGCAGAAATGAAAAATATTTAAATTCAAAATTTTCAGATATAAACATTGAAGAGTTAGAAATTCCATTTGAGGATTTATTAGGAGAATCTCAAATTGAAAATAATTATGTTTATAATTCAATAATAATAAATTTAGAAAAAGGAGAAAATAGAAAAAGTCAAAATTGGATTATAACTAAAAATTTAAAAGAACTAGAAAATATAAAAAATAAAGATTTTGTAATAACAGCACCAGTAACTTACGTTGGAAGAAATAGAAATGGAAATAATGCAAGACATTTATATGCCTTCACAATAGATTTAGATTATGTTGGTACAGAAGAATTAAGAGACTTCTTTCATCAAATTCAAAATAAATATATACCTAACCCAAATTTAATAACAAATAGTGGAAATGGTTTACATATAACTTATTTATTAAAAGAACCTTACCCTTTATATAAAAGATCTAGAGAGATATTAAATATTCAAAAAGAAATTTTAACTAAAGCAATATGGAATGAATTTACAAGTAGGTTAGAAACAAGGCAATTTCAAAATATATTACAGGGTTACAGAATACCTGAAACAAAAACTAAATTAGGAACCGATGTAACAACATTTTTAAATTTAAATAGTAATTATTGGACAATTTCAGAATTAAATGATTTATTAAACAGTAGAAAAATTTGGCAGTTAAATATAGACCGTAATTTAGAATTGGAGTTAGATGGAATTAAATCAGGATTAATAAAACATACTTCAAAATTAGAATCAGCAAAAGAACAATGGCCTGAATGGTTTCAAGATAGAATTATTGATAAGAAACCTAGAAAATATATGAAATATAATGAGAATTTATATAACTGGTGGTTAAATATTTGTAAAAGTAATAAAGAAGAGAAAAAAATAAAAGTTGGACATAGGTATTTTTGTGCATTAGCTTTAGTTTCTTTTGCTACAAAATGTGGAATTTCACAAGAACAAGTAAAATCAGATTTATATTCTTTATTACCGAGCTTTGATGAAATAACAACAGAAGAAGAAAATCATTTTTTAAAAGATGATATTGACGATGCTTTAAAAATATATGGAACTGACAAAGCGTATAAATTTAGACGAGATTATATATCTCAACAATGTGCAATAGAAATTAAAAAAAATAAAAGAAATGGCAGAACTCGTGAGGAGCATTTAAAATTACTTCATGCAACAAGAAAATTAAAAAAAGAATTAGGTTTATTAGAACCTGTAAAAAGAGAGAAAAAAGGTAAAACAAAAATTCAAATTTTATTAAAAAATTATTTATTAGAAAATCAAGATGGAAAGAAAAAGAAAATTAATGAAATTGCAAAGACTCTAAATATTTCCACATCAGCAGTCAAGAAATATTATGAAAAAACTGAAAAAGAAATATTCTTAGAACAAAATCCAAAAAGTTATTACTTAAATCATTATACTGAACAATTAGAGAAAATTGATTTTTTTATTTTCAAAACATTAGTAGAGAATCCAAATATAAGTAGAAATAAAATTTCTAAAATAACAGGTATAGGTTATCCTGCTGTTTGTAAGTATTACCCTAAAATAAAAGAAATTATAGATACATGGAATAAATAAAAAGAAATAGTTTAATTACTATTTCTTTTTTCCATCTTCATTATTTAATAAGTATTCTTTTAATTTTATTCTTGCTTTAGAAGGTTTATTTCTTGTTTCTTTTCCTATTAAACCTAATTCTTTCTTTCTTTTTCTTTCAATGTTCACTATTTTAATATGTTCTTGTCTTGTTCTTCCATTCCTTTTTCTTTTAGGTATCTCAATTCCGCATTGTAAAGCTATATAATCTCGTTTGAACTTATATGCTTCATCAGTTCCATATATTTTTAGAGCTTCTTCAACATCAGTTTCTAAAAATGAGTTATTCTCAGATCCTGTCAAATTATTAAATATTGGAATTAAAGAATTTAGATCTTCAATTAATTTATCTTTAGGAATTTCACATTTAGTTGCAAAAGAAACTAAAGCTAATGCACAATAATATCTATGACCTACTTTTACTTGTTTATTTTCATCTTCACCTTTACATATTTTCAGCCACCAGTTATACAATGCAGGATTAAATTTCATATATTTTCGAGGTTTCCTATCAATAATTCTATCTTGGAACCAGTCGGGCCATTTTTCTTTCATTTCTTCCAAAGTTAAAGAAGTAAAAACTTTATTATGCCTTTTTCTTACATCTTCAATAGTGCCACTATAGAAATAAGGTTTCTTCTTGAATTGAGATTTGGCATTATCAAGATTATCGAGAGATTGAGTAAGAAATTTCAGGTTAGAGAATAATTTTTTAGACCCGTACCTTGCATATAGACAGATTTCATCATCTTTAAATTCATGTTCTTTTAAGTGACTATCCCAAATAAATAAAATATTTTTATTTAATTTTCTAGCAAGGTCTCTTTTTAATTCATGGATTTTCTCATGTTTTTCAGTACAATGAGTAAAAAGCGTATTTAGTTCTATAAACAAATTATATTTTGGAAGATAGAAATCCATAAAACGGTTTACATTGAGATCTAGTTTTGAATATTTTTGATTTTCTAGTTCGTTTTTTAGAAGATTTTTAATGGTTGAGTTTTTTATTTTAAATTCAGGTTCAAATTGGATATTAGCTTGATTAAGGAAATCAGCGAATATAGTAGAGAAGAAACTGGATTTAGTACCTTTTTTATTCATTTGGTAGACCTTTTTTATTTTTATTATATAATATTTTTGGTTGCAGGTCAAATTTGTAGATTGTTTGTAGATTGCACGTAGACGTTAGATTTCGTATTTATGATGAATTATACATAAATTACAAAATCGTTGTTTTTCAGGTTTAATAGATAGTACGTATTGTGGTCGAGATTTGCATCTACGGAAGATTTAAGATGAAATTTTTTATTTTTGAGGCAAATAAAAAGAGATCTTGTTTAAGACCTCTAGATTATATATTATTTTTTATTTTCGAGTTTTAACCTAATTTCTAACATTTCTTTCCAATTCAATTCAGGTTTTGAGTAAATATTTACATTTAATCCTTTTTCTAGCCCCAATCGAATTTGTGCCATTTGTTCATCAGTAAATTCAGGACAAACATAAATGGAAACATTTAATTTCCTTTTTAAACCTAAACTAATTTGAAACATTTGCCATTCATTAAATTCAGGTTTTGCATAAATTTCTACATTGAGATTTTCTTCTAACCCTAGACGGATTCTTTTCATTTGTTTCCAGTTAAATTCGGGTTTGGCATAAATTTTATAGTTAATTCCTTTTTTATAACCTTCATATAGTTGTTTTAATTGTTCAGGAGAAAAAATACTTAAATAATTATCGAAAATTTCAGTATCTTGGATGTTATTAAATTTAAAATTTCCCACTTTATAAGTTGTTTCAGTAATAATCATTTTTAGTTTACCTCTTGTTTTTCTTTATGATTTAATTATATAACATTATTTTTTTTGTTGTCAATAGAAAAACAAAAAATAAAATAAAAAGAGATCTTGTTTGAGACCTCTAAATTATATATTATTTTTTACTTTCCATTTCCAGCTTAATTCTTTGGATTTCGGCAAACCAATCAATATTTGAATTATCAATATTCTTTTCTAGTTCTTTACGGATTCTTTCCATATCTTCAGCTTTAATATTAGGGTCTGAATAAATTTTAACATCAAGATTCATTAGTAGACCCAAACGGATTTGTTCCATTTGATAAGAAGTATATTCAGTTTTTGCATAGACTGAGACATCAAGATTCTGTTCGAGACCTTTTCGGATTTGAATCAATTTGTATTCATTAAAATCAGGGTTAGCAAAGTTTGAAAGGTCAATATTATAATTTTCAAAAGCTTCACGGATAACTTTCATTTGATAAGCATTAAATTTTGGATTAGCATAGGATTCAACGATAGGTACTTTTCTTGCAAGGCCATAGAGGATTTGTTTCATTTGTTCCCAATTATAATCTGGTTTCGCATAAATAGAAACATCAACATTGTTTTCTAATCCGAGATAAATTTGGAACATTTGGTCAGAATTAAATTCAGGATTAGCATACCAACTTACATCAAATCCTCTTTCTAATCCCAAACGAATTTGTCTCATTTGTTGCCATGTAAATTTTGGATTAAGATAATAATTAATATCCAAATTCATTCCAAGCCCAATTCTGATTTGTTCCATTTGGTCATAATCAAATTCTGGGTTAAGATATGATTTATAATTAATTTTACTTTTATAACCTTTATATAGTTCTTTTAATTGTTTTTTATTAAAGGATTTCGAGTATTTATTAAAAGTTTCAGCATCTTGTAGATTATCAAAAAGAAGAGTGCCAACTTTATAAATATGTTCAACTGCCATTTTTTATTTACCTCTTTTTTATATGTTATTTTCCAGTTAGAAGTTTCAATCTAATTTTTTCCATTTGTTTCCATTTAAGGTTTGGTTTTGCATAAGTTGAAACATCAAGACCATCTTTAATACCTTTAAGAATCATATACATCTGGTCAAAATTAAATTCGGGTGTAGCGTAAACTGAAACATCATAACCTTTTTCTAGACCCTCAAGAATTATCCCCATTTGGTATTTGTCATATTCAAGTTTAGCATACAATGATACGTCTAATTTTTTCTTTAATCCCCAGAGAATTTTTTCCATTTGCTCCCATGTAAATTCTGGATTAATATAGTAAGAAATATCTAAGTTTTCTTCAAGACCTCTTTTAAGAAATTCCATTTGTGCCCAATTATATTTTTGATTAGCATATAATGATACATCTAAACCTAATTCTAGGCTTTCACGAATTATTGCCATTTGAAAATCATCAAATTTTGGGTTTGCATAAACTTTATAATCAATTTTACTTTTATAACCTTTATATAGCTCTTTTAATTGTTTACTATTAAAAATGTTAAAATAATTATTGAAAGTTTCAGCATCTTCAATATTATCAAATTTAAAATTTCCTACTTTATAAGTTGTTTCAGTAATAATCATTTTTATTTTACCTCTTATTTTTCTTTATGATTTAATTGTATAATATTATTTCTAATTTGTCAATAGAAAAACAAAAAAATAAAATAAAAAGAGGTCATATTTAAGACCTCTAAAATTTTCTTATTTTAATTTTAGCTCTAATATTTTACGGAGATCTTTCATTTGTTTCCAATTGTATTTTGTCTTAGTATAAAATGAAACATCCAATTTCTTCTTTAAACCTAACCTAATTTCTTGCATTTGACCACCATCAAATTCAGGTTTAGCATAGATTGAAACATCTAATATTTCTTCTAGACCTAAACGAATTTGTTTCATTTGGGAATCGTCAAATTTTGGATTAGTATAACAAGAGACATTTACATTATGTCCTAAGCCTAAACGAATTTCCCTCATTTGCCAATTATTAAATTTAGGATTTGTGTAAATTGAAACATCAACTTTATTTTCTAATCCATAACGAATTTCACACATTTGTTTATAGTTAAATTTTAGTTTGGCATAAATGGAAACATCTAATTCTTCTTCTAACCCAATTCTGATTTCTTGCATTTGCCAATGTGTAAATTCTCTTTTAGCATAAATTTCAACATTAAGTCCTTGTAAAAGACCTGATTTAATTTGGTACATTTGTTCCGGGGTAAATTCTGGCTTAGCATAAATTTCAACATTAAGGTTCAATTCTATACCATTACGAATTTGATACATTTGTCTCCAAGTAAATTTAGGTTTTGCATAGATTTCAACATTAATATTGTTTTCTAGCCCATAACGAATTTGTCCCATTTTTTCGGAGGTAAATTCAGTTGACAAATAAATATTAACATCAATATTATTTTTTAAACCTAATCTGATTTGTTCCATCTGGTATTCATTAAATTTAGGTTTTGCATACAAAGAAATATCCAAACCTTCTTTTAGACCTTCACGGATTTGTTCCATTTGTTTCCATGTAAAATCAGGATTAGTATAAACAGTATAATCAATTTTAGCTTGATATCCAAGATAAATTTCATTTAATTGTTCTTCTGAAAAATTATTAAGATATCCATCAAAATTTTCAGCATCTTTTAAATTATCAAATTCAAAATTCCCTACTTCATAAGTTATTTTCTTAACAACCATTTTTGTTTTACCTCTATTTTATAAGTTCTTTTCCAGTTAGTTCATTTACTATTAATCAAATTCATCTTCATCATATTCAAAGATGTTAATTCCATAATTAGAATCTAAATATTCAACTAAATTTTTAAGAAATTCTTTTGAAGTTTGATTTTTAAAGTCAGACAAATTGGTAAATAAATAATCAATAATAATTGAAATTGATTTATTGGATTGATTATTCATTAAATTAGACCTGAAATATTTATAATCATTTCGGTTTTCAAATTTAATAATTAATTCAATTTCTGGACCCGACCATGAACCTGGACAAGTGTCACAAATCTGTTCATAATAAGCATCCTTGTAAATTGGTTGAATTTCTAAAACCTTATCATCTTTCAAATCAAACATTGTTTTACCTCTAAATTATATATTATCTTTTACTTTCTAGTTCTTTACGGATTCTTTCCATTTCTTCCCAATCAATAGTTGGATTTAAATAAGGGGTAACATCCAAACCTTTATTTAATCCCAATTTAATTTGCCTCATTTGTGAGACATTAAAATCAGGTTTGGCATACAATGTAACATCAGATTTTTGTTCTAAACAATATCTAATAAATTGCATTTGTTGCCAAGTGAATTTAGAATTAGCATATAATGAAACATTAAGATTCTTTTGTAATCCTAAACGAATTTCTTCCATTTGAAATTCACTAAATTCTACTTTTGCATACCAAGATACATCTACATTTGATTCTAGACCTTTTTTAATTTGTTTCATTTGACCAAGTCCAAATTCAGGATTTGCATACCATGAAACATCTAATTTTTTATATAGTCCAAATCTAATTTGTTGCATTTTTTCATGATTGTATTCAGGTTTACTATAAATTGAATAATCAAGATTAGTCTCATAACCCAGGTAAATTTCTGTAAGTTGTTCATGGTTAAAGTTTTTAAAAAGTTCATTAAAATCAAAGTTTGGCATTTTATTTACCTTTATTACTTTCTATCCTTCCACTGCTCTTAAATAAGCTTCACTACGGCGACCAAGTTCATCAGCTTTAATTGCAATAAATTCTGCTTCCTTATTAGTGTATTGTTCAATATTTGTTAAATTAACTGTATTTAAAAGGACCCATTTTTCTTTTTTCAAAAATTTTAAAAGTTCTGCTTTGTTATTAAAAAATTCAATTTCAATTTGATTGTAAGGATCTAATACTGTTAAAATATATTTCATTTTGATTTACCTCATGTTTTCTTTATGTATTCATTATATACCATTATTTTATATTTGTCAATAATAAAATAAAAAAACAAGAAATAATTTTTGTCTGTAGATTCAACGTAGACGTAAGATTTCGTATTTATGATGAATTATACAGAAATTAGAAAAATGGTGTTTTTCAGGGTTGATAGATAGTACGTATTGTGGTCGAGGTTTGCATCTACGAAAAAATCAAGGTAAAATTTTTTATTTTTGAGATAAATAAAAAGAGGTTTATTAAATAACCTCTTTTTTATATATTATTTTTCGTTTTCAAATTTTAACCTAATTCTTTCCATATCTTCCCAATCAATAGTTGGGTTTAAATAGGTTTCAACATTAGTTTTATTTTGTAACCCTAATCTTATTTGGTGCATTTGTAAATCGTTAAATTCAAGTCCTGCATACAATGATACGTCTAAATCTTCTTTAAGTCCTAATCTAATTTGTTCCATTTGAAAACAATCAAATTCTGGGTTAGTATAAATGGGAACATTAAGTCCGTTTTCTAATCCCAACCTGATTTGTTCCATTTGTTTATCGTTAAATTCAGGTTTCAAATAAATAGAAACATTAATTTTATTCCATAATCCTAATCTGATTTGTTCCATTTGTTTATAGTTAAATTTAGGATTTGCATAAATAGCTACATCTAAATCAAAAATTAAACCCATTTTTATTTGATTTAATTGAGCAGGACTAAAATTATATTTTTCTATTAATTTATTATATAAATTTTCTTGTTTCTTATTCATTATTTTTCATTTTCAAGTTTTAACCTAATTCTTTCCATTTCCTCTGGGTTAATATTAGGTTTAGCATAACATGAAACATCAATACCATGTAAAAGACCTAATCTGATTTGTTGCATTTGGAAACAATCAAATTCTGGATTTGCATACCAAGACACATCAAGATCTTTTTCTAATCCGTAGCGAATTTGTTGCATTTGCAAGTAATAAAATTCAGGTTTTGCATAAATGGAGACATCAAGATTCTTTTGTAATCCATAATTAATTTGTACTATTTGTGAAGCATTAAATTCAGGTTTCGCATAAGGACTTACGTCTAAGTTTTTTTCTAGTCCTAATCTTATTTCAAACATTTGGTATTCATCAAATTCAGGTTTAGCATATAATGAGACATTAAGATTACTTATTAATCCATATCTGATTTGTCTCATTTGATTAGCATTATATTCAGATTTACTATAAATTGAATAATCAAAGCCAGCTTTATAACCCATATATATTTCTTTTAATTGTTCAAAATTAAAGTTATTAAAAATTTTATCAAAATCAAAATTTTCCATTTTATTTTCCACTTTCTAGTTTTAATCTTATTCTTTCCATTTCATCCCAATTAATAGTTGGGTTTAAATAATGTGTAACATCAATATTCTTTTCTAATCCTAAACGAATTTCCCTCATTTGATTTTCATTAAACTCAGGATTAACATAAATTCCAACATCCAAATTATTAATTAAACCTAATCTAATTTGTTTCATTTGTCCATAAGAAAATTCAGGTTTTGCATACCATGTTACATCTAGATTATCTTCTAACCCATAACGAATTTGAGTCATTTGGTATTTATCAAATTCAGGCTTTGCATAAATGGAAATATTTAACTCTTCTTCTAACCCTAATTTTATTTCTTGCATTTGTTTCCAATTATATTTTGTATCAGCATAAATAGAAACATCAAGATTCTGTTCTAAACCAAGCCTTATTTCTTGCATTTGTTCATAGGAAAAATTAGGCTTGGAATATAATGAAACTTTAAGATTTTTTTGTAAACCCAATCCAATTTGAAGTTTTTGTTTTTCATTAAAATTATATTTGGATATAATCTTATTGTAAATTTCTACTTGTTTTTTATTCATTATATATTACTTTCTAGAGTTAATATAGTTCTTTTTGTTGCCAACTTTATTTATGCCCATTTTGTTCCTTGATTATGGCAATTTTGGCAATGATAGTTAAATTTACTTTCGCCTGATACTAGGTTAATCAAATCCAATCCTGACATTTTTGCTTCAGTATAGGTTACGTTTGTTGAATTGCAATTTGAGCAAACAATTGGTGTTTTTGGTGTGGACATAATATTTTCTCCTTTTAAATAATTGTTAATTTTTTAATATTATTATTCATTAATTATAACTTTCAAGAAGTTCTTTAATCGTAGTTTCTAGTTCTTCTTCATTATTTGGTTTGCAGTTAAATTCAATCCAATGTTTATAGATAGACCAATAAGAAGTAATTGAATTTAAGAAGTTTACATTCTCTTGGTCGAATGTTGACCTGTAATCTAATTTTAATACTGCTTTAATTATTAAACCTGTATTTTCAAAATTAAAATAAAACATACAGTCACCGTAATCAAGATGAATAGCATTTTCTTTAATTTCTTTTCTTTCAAAATTATATCCCTGTTCGGAAAGATTAGAAATAATTTTTTCAACTGTTTCTTTATTCATAGTAATCCTTTCTATTTTTATCCTTTTTAAATAACTGTTAATTCTTTAATATGATACTCCCTTTCAATCTCATCAATTCGTGGATTGAAAATTCCAATAATTTGCTTATTATCTTCAGTATATTGTTTGATTTCAAGATGGCCATTGAATAATTCGTTAGTATGCTCATTAGCCAAACTCAAAGCTTTTTGATAAGCTTCTTCGTATGTTTTGTAGATCTCTGAGTTTTCAACAAAAAAATATAGCCAGTACCCATCAACTTCTTGCTTCGTTACAATTTGATAAAATTTATTCATAATTTTTCTCCTTTTGTTCTATTTCTTATTTTTTAATTCATCTTCCATAGTCCATAGAATTTTTCTCATTTCGTTCCATTTAATCTCAGGTTTCGCATATACTGAAACATCAAAACCTCGAATTAAACCTTCATAAATTTGAAACATTTGAAATTCATCAAATTCAGATGAAGCGTAAATACTTACATCAAATTCTTTCCATAAACCTGAGCGAATATGAAACATTTGTGAATTGTTAAATTTAGGATCTGCATACCATGATATATCTAGACTAAATTTTAAACCTAGGCGAATTTCTTGCATCTGTGCCCAATTAAATTCAGGTTTAATATACCAACTTATATCTAATCCTTCTTCTAAACCTAATCGAATTTGTTCCATTTGTTGATAATCAAATTTAGGATTTAGATAAATCTTATAATCAATTTTACTTTTATATCCCAAATAAAGTTGTTTTAATTGTCCACCTTGAAAAGATGTTGAATAACCATCAAAAATTTCAGCGTCTTGCCAATTATCAAATTCGAGATTACCTACTTTATAAACTGTTTCAATTGCCATTTTTATTTCCTCTTATTTTTCTTTAAATTATTTTTTCTTTTTGAATTTAATCTTACTCTTCCCTTTTATTGACAGGTTTAGAACTAATGATTTTTTATTATTTATTATTTTCTAATTCTAATCGGATTCTTTCCATTTCTTTCCATTCAATATTAGAATTTAAATAAGCAGATACATCAATATTATTTAGTAATCCTAATCTAATTTGTGCCATTTGTCTATTGTTAAATTCAGTATTGGAATATAATGAAACATCAAGATTTTTATATAATCCTTTACGAATTTCATCCATTTGGTAATAGCTAAATTCTTGTTTAGCATACCATGATACATCTAATTTTTCTTTTAATCCATAACGAATTTCAAGCATTTGGTCTTTATTAAATTCTGGTTTAGCATAAATACTTACATCTAAACCTTGTTCTAATCCTTCACGAATTTGCTCCATTTGTCTGTAATTAAATTTAGGAATTGCATAAATGCTTACATCCAATTTCTGTTGAAGACCCTCACGAATTTGCCACATTTGGTCATAATTAAATTCAGGTCTCGCATAAATCGTATAATCAATTTTAGATTGATAACCAAAATAAATTTCATCTAATTGTTCATCAGCGAAAATATTTAAATATTTATCGAAATTCTCAGCATCTTTTAAATCTTCCAACATAAAATTTCTGACTTGATAAATTGTTTTAGGAATAATCATTTTTTACCTTTTCTATTTTCCCTTATTTAAATTCCATTTTTGCTTTAATAGAATTTTTATATTCTTCTAGATTCATCTCTAATTCATTACAATAGCGATAAGAATATGAGATCTTCCCATTGTGAGATTTAAATCTGAAAGGTTGACCATTAGGGTATGTATCTTTCAAATACCTCAAATACCAACGTTTATGAAACATTTCCATTGGTGAAAGTTCAGGGTTGGTAAAAGAAGTTACATCAATTTCATCTTCTAAACCTCTACGGATTTCTTCCATTTGTTTAGCACTAAATTCTGGTTTAGCGTAAATAGTATAATCAATTTCAGCTTGATAACCAAGATGAATTTCATTTAATTGTTCTTCTGAGAAAACAGTTAAATATTTATCAAAATTCTTAGCATGTTTTAGGTCTTCAAATTCAAAATTTCCTACTTGATAAATTGGTTTAGTGATAATCATTTTTTACTTCCTCTATTTTTCTTTGAGCTTACTTTATAAAATTAAAAATATTTTTTAATATTTCAACAAATCTGGTCTATATTTCATAATTAGACTTTTACGAACGTATGGAATGTAAATAGATCCGTCTTTTAATTTTAATTGATAAACAGTTTCATTGTAAAATAAATTCAATCCTAGAGAGATTATTTTACTTGTTTTTCTTAGTGCTTCTTTTAACCCCATATCCGCACCAGTCATAATAGATTCTTTAGTCATTGTAATTATTTCTTCATTCATTATATTTTTAACCTCAGATTTAGTTTTTCTTTATATTTTAATTATATACTATTATTGTCAATTTGTCAACAAGAAAGAAAGAAAAATAAAAATAATTTTTTCCTGTAGATTGCACGTAGACGTTAAAATCAGTATTTATGATGAATTATACATAAATTACAAAATCAGTGTTTTTAGCAATTAATAGATAGTACGTATTATGGTTCAAAATTGCACCTGCAGAGGATTCAAAATGAAATTTTTTATTTTTAAAATAAATAAAAAGAGGTCTTATAAGAAACCTCTATTTTATATGTTATTTTTTAGTTTTTATCCCCTTACGGATTTTCTCCATTTCTTTCCAACTGTATTTGGTGTTTGTATAAATTGAAACATCTAAACCTTGTTCTAAGCCCAATCTTATTTGTTTCATTTGTTTCCATGTAAATTCTGGATTTGCATAAACAGAAGCATCTAAACCATTTTTTAATCCAAAATGGATCTCAAACATTTGTTGATAAGTATATTCAGGTTTAGCGTATAAACTTACATCAACTTTATCTTCTAAACCAGAGCAGATTTCTCTCATTTGACTAAAATCAAATACTGGGTTTGCATAAAAGGAAACATCCAATCCATCTTCTAATCCCTCACGGATTAGTTCCATTTGTTCAGCGTTGAAATCAGGGTTAGCATAAATTTTATAATTAATTCCTTTTGTATAGCCTTTATATAGTTCTTTTAATTTTCTATTATCAAAAATATTTAAATAATTATCAAAGGTTTCAGCATCCTTTTGATTGTTAAATTCAAAATTATTTACTTTATATGTTGTTTTTACTTCTACTACAATTGCCATGTTTTATTTACCTCATGTTTTTCTTTATATTTTAATTATATACTATTATTTTCTATTTGTCAATAAAAAGAACAAAAAAAATAAAGGTAAATTATTATGGTTCAAAATCTTATTTATGAAAAAGAAATAGAGGCTCCGAATAGGGCCTCTATTTTATAAGTCATTTTCTTCTTCCAGTTCAAATTTAATTCTTTGCATTTTTTCCAATGAATATTCAGGCTTAGCATAAACACTTACATCTAAGCCTTCATTGAGACCTTCAAAAATTACGTACATTTGTGAACAATTAAATTCTGGTTTAGCATAAATACTTACGTTAAACCCTCGTTCTAAACCTTCACGGATTTTCCTCATTTGGTATTCATCAAATTCAGGTTTTGCATACCAATTAATATCAAGCTTCTTTTTTAAACCTAAACGTATTTCTCTCATTTGCAAATAATCAAATTCATGTTTAGCATAGATAGAAACATCAACATTAGATTTAATTCCTAGTGCAATTTCTTCTTTTTCTTCTTCTCCAAAGTAATAAGAATTATTTTTATTTATTTCAATATATTTCTTTGCATCTTTTAAATTTGAAAATTCAATATTTCCAACCCTGTAAAATTTTTCAATTTCCATTTTCATTTTTTAACCCCTATTATTTAAACTAATTTTAATTGTACCTGAATTATTCCTCAATATTTTCTTTAATATATTGAGCAAATTCATCAGTAGGTTCAAAGAAGAAAATACTGATAAAACCTTGAGGAATAGCAAAAGCAGGATCTCCTGTAATAAGTCCATTTTCAATAAGGAAATCTACATATTGAGGTTCATCACTGCGAATTTGAATGTACTCTGGATTATTTCCATTTTCATCTAGGAAATCACTTTTTACATAACTACTATTGTTAGTAGTAATAGGGCTTCCGTATTCTTCGTCCTCAAAATTAATTAGGACAGCAAGAAAATCAGAATTTGAGTAGCGAGAGAATGTAATATTGCATTTTTCGTTATTATAAAGTACGTTTTCAAGTTTCATTGTTTTTACCTTCTTTTCTATTTAATAATTTTATTATATATTATAGTACAATTCCAGATTCTTTTATTTCTATATATTCAAATTCCACTGGTCTTTCATTACATTCATCTTCTACATATTCTACATAAAGTTGTTCATTTTCAAGACCTTGTTCCAAGGCCCATTGATAAAGCTCTTTAATTGTCATATTTTTTTACCTCGTTCTATTTTGTAAATTTACCAGTTTTAAGATTTTTGTAAAGTACAGCATATCCACGTTTTTTACTGTAAGGGCAATTATCTTTTGCATATTTTTTATCTTTATATGTTCCCCAAGGTTTCATGTATTTAGAAATTCCTTCTTCACCTAATGTTGTGAGACCATTTTTAATAAGATCCATAATTTCTGATTCAAAAAGATTTGTTTTTGTTTTATCGTAAATCCAAACTTCTATCATTGTTATTTACCTCGTGTTGTTTTTCTTTATGGTTTAATTATATAACATTATTTTCTACTTGTCAATAGAAAAATCAAAAAAAAAAAAATAAAAAATAATTTTTGTTTGTAGATTTAACGTAGACATAAAATTTCGTATTTATGATGAACTATATAGAAAATAGAAAAATGGTGTTTTTCATGATTGATAGGTAGTACGTATTATGGTAAAGGTTTGTATCTACGAAAAATAAAAATGAAAATTTTTTACTTTTGAGGTAAATAAAAAGAGATCTCTAATGAAACCTCTATTTAAAGTTATTCTCCAATGTTTCTATTTATATTTTTTTAGTTTTAATCTTATTCTTTCCATTTCTTCATAATCAATACTTGGGTTTAAATAAGGTGTAACATCAATTCCATTTTTTAATCCCGTCCTTATTTCTTGCATTTGCGGAGAATTAAATTCAGGTCTTGCATATAAAGAAACATCTAATTTATCTTCAAGTCCCAAACGAATATCAATCATTTGTCCAGAGTCAAATTCAGGGCTTGCATAAATGCTTACATCAAGATTTCTTTCTAATCCTCTACGAATTTCAGCCATTTGGCTCCAATCAAATTCAGGTTTTGCATACCAACTTACATCTAATTTGTTTTTAAGACCTTCTCTAATATTGAGCATTTGTAAATTATTAAATTCAGGTTTAGTATAAATACTTACATTTAACCCTTCTTTTAAGCCCATTTTAATTTGAAACATTTGGTATTGAGTAAATTGAGGATAGGCATAAATTGATACATCTAATTTTTCTTTTAGACCAGACTTTATTTGGTCCATTTGTCTATAATCAAATTCAGGTTTGGCATAAATAGAAGCATTTAAACCTAATTCTAAACCCTGATGAATTTCACGCATTTGTAGCCAATCATATTTAGGGTCCGCATATAAAGAAATATCCAAATTGCAAGATAAACCAGCTAAAATTTCTTCCATTTGACGGTGGTCATATTCTGGCTTAGCATACCAAGATATATCTAAATTATAAGTTAAACCTGTTTTTATTAAATTTCTTTGCTCTACATCAAAATTATATTTAGATATAAGCTCATTATAAATTAGTTCTTGTTCTTTATTCATTATTTATTCTTTCTTTTAATTTAAATTTTATCCTATTTATATTATATAATATTTATTATAATTTATCAAATAACAAAATAAAAAAAATAAGATTAATTTATCTTATTTTTGTTTTAACAGTGTACGGATTTGTTCCATTTCTTCCCAACTTATACCTGGATTTAAATAACTAGAAACATCTAATTTGTCTTCTAGTCCCAACCTAATTTGTGCCATTTGTTCCCAAGTGAAATCAGGTCTAGCAAAAATAGAAACATCAACTTTACTTTTTAGACCTTCACGAATTTCAATCATTTGGTCTTCATTATATTCTGGTTTAGCATAAATTTTAACATCTAATTTTTCTACTAAACCTCTACAAATAAAATCCATTTGTTTCCAATTAAATTCAGGTTTATTATAAATAGAAACATCAACACCTTTTTCTAGACCTTCTCTAATAATCATCATCTGTAATTTATTAAATTCAGGATAAGAATAGAATGAGACATTTAAATTCTGTTCAAGACCTAATCTGATTTGCTCTAATTGCTCATTATCAAATTTTGGGTTAGTATAATTAGCTATATCAAATCCCTTTTCTAAACCCAAACGAATTTCTCTCATTTGTTGAGAATTGTATTCAGGTTTCGCATAAACAGAAACATCAAAATTCTTTTTTAAACCCATTCTTATTTCGTACATTTGTAAACCATTAAATTCAGGGTTTAAATAAATAGAAACATCAATACCATCTTCTAAACCTCTACGAATCTGCTTCATTTGTTGAAAATCATATTCAGGTTTAGTATAAATGGAAACATCTACATTTGTTATTAAACCTTTAGAAATTTCACTCATTTGGTATTCATTAAATTCAGGTTTTGCAAAAAAAGAAATATTGAGTCTCTTTTCTAGACCTTTACGAATTTCAGACATTTGATTTTCATTATATTCAGGCTTTGCATACCATGACACGTCTAAACCTAAAATTAAACCTCTAACTATCTCTAGTTTTTCACCACTATTAAAATTTTTACCAGATATAATTTTATCAAATTTATCTTTACCATTCCATTCTACATGGAAACCTTTTACTAAAATTTTATTGTAGAGTAATTTTTGTTCTTGATTCATCTAATTGAAACCCCATATTTATAATATTTAATTAAAATTTAATCTATAATTGAAATATCAAGTTAAATAAAAAAAATAAGATAAATTAATCTTATTTTTTATGAATTTTTAAATTTTACAATTAAACTTTTTCAATAA
>ERZ773006.521-NODE-521-length-17564-cov-4.29014_pt1 | contig 17564 bp, 21 predicted proteins | sample MGYA00580843_ERZ773006 | MGnify/ENA primary metagenome ERZ773006 (study PRJEB29015, sample SAMEA2738011) | human oral metagenome | biome: human oral; feature: human-associated habitat; material: dental | place: China | collected 2052 ... | reverse complement strand
CAAAATATTTCTGTAACTTTGTCCTCGGTGATCATAGCGATTTTTGTTTGTAACTGTTTGTATTTTAGCTCCTTAAAGTTACAACAAATTTCGCTAATCACCAAATTTATAGACATTTATAATTCGTCGAACTTACGTTAATTAATTATCAAAAGATATTACATTTAATTTTTCTGTTATAGGATATTCTAGAGAAAAATATATCCTTTAAATAGGAAAAATAGGGCTATTTGGTAAAAGATATATACGTTTTACTGAAAACGAATATACGTTTTACCAAAAACGGATATACATTTTATTGAAAACGGATATACGTTTTACCTAAAACGGAGGTACATTTTACCTAAAACGGAGGTACGTTTTGCCTAAAACGGAGGTACATTTTGCTTAAAACGGAGGTACGTTTTTGCAAGAAAGGATAGATATTTTCATAACTACCTATATATCAGACAGTTATTAAAAACAAGGTTTTCTTCTCCAAAATTTGGATATTTCGAACGAAAGGAGGATTATTTTAGAATAACGCAAATATAAGCATTAAAAACAACAATATTACTTTACATTTATTTCTTCATAGGAACACAACACCATTTAGTGACCTTTAGCATCACACCGATTCCTGGAATCTCCTTCAATAAGTAATACTTCTTATTAGAACGAACTAATCGACCTGTCATCCCCTTCATTGGTCCGAACTTAACCAGAACTTCGTCACCTGCTTTTAGATGTGCCTCTTCGGACGAAACGAACTTGCGCATGGTCACTTCTGGGTTACACATTAATCGAAATTCGTACATCTGATTGTGAGGAATGAGGCTATATTCCTGTGAATCTCTCGATTTACGTATCACACTTATCTTATAGTTTGCCTCTTGAACTATCTTACGAAACTGCTTATCGCTAATTGATTGTTTAACGAAAATAAGGTTACGAACGACTGGGCGCAATATCTCGCGTGGCTTACCATCACGACCTTCTATGGTAACATATTGCTCGGGAATGAAACATTCTAAGCCCTTTTCCTCAAAATAGGTCCTAACTTCTCCTTGACGAACTGTAAAGAGTTTTATTGCATACCATGGAAATCCGTCGTCAACAATAGTATCTATATAATTAGTTGTCTCTTCCATAATTGATTATGATGTAATAAAAATTACTCAAAGTGATAGCCAGTTAGAAATAATCTTATTACCATCGGGCGTTAAAACACTCTCCGGATGGAATTGTATACCATATATATTATAATTACGAAGCCTCAATGCCATGATTTTCCCATCAGCACTTTCGGCTATTATCTCAAGACAATCGGGAAAATCAACCTTTGAAACAACCCAACTGTGATAGCGTCCCACGACGATTGGATTCTTAATACCTGAAAAAAGTGGGGTATTTACAGACTGAACTATCTCTGTGGAAACCCCGTGAAACACATCGGATAAGTGCTCTAGTCGTGCTCCAAAGACCTCCGCGATAGCTTGATGTCCTAGGCAAACACCTAAGATTGGCTTACGACCAGCATAATAACGGATGACATTCAATAATTCGCCTGCTTGGGAAGGTAGACCGGGACCGGGACTAAGAACGATCTTATCAAAGCATTCTAACTCACGGAGTTGAAATTCATCATTATGAAAAATGGTTACTTCTCCGCCCACTTCTTTGATAAGGTGCGATAGATTATAAGTGAATGAATCATAGTTATCAATGATAACACATTTCATCTTCATCGGTTTCATCTATGCTCTCCCCACTTATCTTTTTATACTTTCTAAGAAAGTCTTGAGCAGATTAATATTTTTCATAGCTGGTTCTTCCTCAAACTTGCGATCTATATTTATGCCATAGAGCTGGGGATGAGAAAAATGGTTTATACTCGCTATATCATCTATGCCGATATTGCCTGACAATAGAAAAGGAATGTTCCCGTTATATGCTTCTAATATCGTCCAATCCTTAGAACCATCGTCAGAACTTTGGATATTAAACAGGAAATAATCGGCACTTTCTGCATACGGCTTATATTGATTGATATCCTCGCAAGTGCTAATATTAATCGTTTTCATTATCTTTATGCCAGCATGAATATCTGGATCTAACGTACGAAGAAGGTTATCCATCATAACAGGACTTTCTTCTCCGTCAAGCTGGACTATATCAAGATTGAAATTATAGACACGCGTAACGATGTTTTGGGGCATATCATCTTTAAAGATACCACATAACTTAGGACGATTGCTTTCGGATGTATTTATTTTCAATGTCCCATAATCAGGAATAATACCAGCACATGAAGATATCTGACTGACATAATGCTCATCCGAAGAGCAGAAATTAAGTCCTATCCAATCAACGCCTAATTGCGATACATTATGAATATTCACGGCATCACGCATGCCACATACTTTTACTATCATAGTTATAATTTTTTGTGCAAAGATAACCAAAAAAAAGATTGCACTCGTAGTATTGTCTCAAAAACATTGCTTACGTGCGGGATAAAACAAAAATAATATTTCCTTCAGTTATAATAATCTCTTGATCACGAACGTTTAAAAGACATAGTAACTCTCTAATTAATATATAATTTAAGCCTATGGTGAATATATTTACTCCAGAGGAATTAAAGCCTTCTGAGAAGACTTTAGCTCTCATTCGGCAGATAGCTTATACTTATCGCGCCTTAAAGATAAATGGAAAAATGAAGTCTTACTGCTTGAATTAAAGAAAATGGTATGGAAACAATTGTATCTCCTTCTCTACTCTCCGCAGATTTCCTCCGTTTGGACAAAGAAATCGAAATGATTAACGAAAGCGATGCTGATTGGCTTCACATGGATATTATGGATGGTGTCTTTGTTCCTAATATATCTTTTGGATTCCCAATACTAGAGGCAGTTGGAAAAGCTTGTAAGAAACCAATGGATGTACACTTTATGATTGTTCATCCAGAGAATTATATCCAGCAAACGGCAGATACTGGAGCAGCTATTATGAATGTACAATATGAGGCTTGCATGCATCTTCACCGAACAATCCAAGCTATTCATAATGTAGGAATGAAGGCAGGGGTAACACTGAATCCTTCTACTCCTGTGAATGTTTTAGAGGATATTATCTTTGACGTTGATATTGTTCAGCTCATGAGTGTTAATCCTGGTTTCGGTGGTCAGAGGTTTATTGAGCATACTATTAAGAAAGTTCAGCGACTTCGCCAACTAATAGAAAAGGAAAATAGCAAAGCATTGATAGAAGTTGATGGTGGTGTACAACAAGAGACAGCACCACGACTTGTACAAGCTGGAACAGATATTCTCGTTAGTGGCAGTTATGTTTTCAAGGCTTCTGATCCAAAAGCAGTAATTCATTCATTGAAAACTTTGAGACGATAAAAGTAAAAGGTGTTGAATATTAGATGTCTTCAGAAAATAATAATCATTATCGTTGGACATCTCCTATTCAACACCTTTTCTTATTAAGCAAACTGTAGGTTTAAATGATATTCACGCACCATCCGTCTCAAATTAAGAATAGCATAACGCATACGCCCTAGACTGGTGTTTATGCTTACACCAGTAGTTTCAGCTATCTCCTTAAATGACATCTCTTGGTAAAAGCGCATGTAAACAACCTCACGTTGTGGTGCTGGCAATAAATTCATCAAACGCTTTACGTCTGAAAGAGTTTGAGAGTTTATAAACTGACTTTCTATATTACTGATGGTAGTCTCACTACCACCAATATTGGACAAATCATTTTCCTTTGGCGCATCAACAACTTTATCTGCACGTTGGGCACGATACCAATCCATGATAGCATTATGAGCAATGCGCATAATCCAAGCATAGAACTTTCCAGTTGGAGAATACTTACCCTGCTGTAGCCTAGTGATAACCTTCACAAACGTCTCCTGGAATAAGTCATCAGCAGCGTCATGATCACGTACCACGAAAAGAATATACGAAAAGAGTCTTGATTGATTGCGCTCAAGCAATAAATCAAAAGCCTCGTTACTTCCTTCAATATATGACAATGCCAACTCTTCGTCGGTCATATCACTTAGATTCTTCATTTATAATTCTATTGGTTTATGAAGTATAATTGTTCCGATAGGCTTTCTTTTCCTTAATCTTAATTGAAAATAATCTTTCTTCTATTACTGCAAAACATTAAATAGATTGGGTTAAAATCATCTTCATCTATCTTAGATGTGCAGTTTAAGTTGTGCAAATATAGTAACTTTTATCCTTTGTAGCAAACTTTTCACACAAAAACTCATTCATCTAACCATCGTCCACCCACGACATTCTTCTTCATACCAGGCACTCCAAGGTATCTTTGCTTTGTACCATAGAATGCAACTGTTCGCCCGTAGTTATTAGGATTAGTAGCTAAACCAAACTCATTCTTCATTGCTTTGGTTCTCAATTGAATAGCAATAACTTTCTTTTCCGTATTATCTCCCAACTCATCTGACAACAGGATGGCATTATCGAATGTGAAAGGATCCATCCATTCCGCATTCTTAATACTCTTACTGCAAGCACCAACAATGATTCCCTTAACCCAGACATACCTATCACCTAAGTCTGCATTGCGGAACTCCTCAACAGTGAAGACCTTTTGTTCCTCATCAGAACTGTCATCACCTTCCTCTAATCTTGGTAAACTGTCATTATCATCTGCGGGAGTGATCTTCTGACATCCTGTATAAATAACACAGGCTAAGAGCATGATTATTAATCTATTCATCTTCATAGAATCAAGTTTATATTAACTCCGCAAAGATAAGAAAAGAATCAGATAATGTCAAGTGAAACAATAAAAAAGAGGTTGGTGCAGGAAGCTACCAACCTCGAACAAGATTTAGCAAAACATCTAAATCTGTGAAAAACACGGTACAAATATAGCGTATATAAAAGAATAAAACAAATATTATCAGTATAAAAAGAAGATTTTAACATTATAAGCGTACACATGAAAGGGCATAAAGAAGAAACAAGCAAAGAATTAGATGGTCTTTTAATTATAGTAATGCACTTAATTGCATATCTCGTTTCAAATAGCTATATTTGCATTGTTATAAATTCTTTTAATCATTAAACAGTTTTATTATGAACAAATCTTTACGCTTAATTCTCACTATTGCATTCGTTGCAATCAGTTCTTTATCTTTTGCACAAAAGAAAGTCGTTATCAGTGCGTCAGAACTACAAGGCTCTAAAGGTAGTAATATCAGCATCAATAAGGATGGAATAACTATTACAATATCAAACGGAGCAATGGATAATAAGCACTCGTATCGCCTCTATAAGAGTGCTACAATGACCATTACATCAAAAGATTACAATATGACAGAGATAGTAATGGAATGCGATACCTACAAAGAAAAGAAGACTGGAAAGCAATATCTCGCTGACGGTTTTGCTGATAACATGGAGGGCGTCACTATTTCATCTGATAATATTACAGCTACATGGAAAGGTGATGCAAAGACTGCTTCTTTCACTGCTGCTAAAAAGCAAGTACGTATTAAGAAGTTCACAATTACTTTGAAGGAGACTTCTGCTGGTATCACAGATATCAATGCCAATTCTAACGATGACACACAGCCAATGTATAACCTTTCTGGGCAGCGTGTAGACAAGACTTACAAGGGAGTTGTTATCCAGAACGGTAAGAAGTTCATCAATAGATAATACTACTTACATTTTATCGGATACCAATATTTTATTTTACAACTACAAAGGAATAAGAAGGGCTGAATGCACGAAGCAATCAGCCCTTCTTTTAGTGCATTTCATTTCCCTGTTTTTTGAAAGGTTTACCCACACTCTCTCACCCGTTTGCGAATCGTTTTCCACCCGTTCCAGCATTCTTTATTCCCCGTTCTCCATTCCTTTCTAACGTGTTGTGCATCATTTATACACGCATATAAAGTTAGTTTCATCATAAAGAGACACAAGTTTCATCGTGAAGAGACACAAGTTTCATCACGATGAGACACTAGTTTCATCACGATGAGACTAATAAAAGATATGGATAAAAAAGACGCACGAGGCATGAGAAAGGAATGGGGAACGGGGAATAAAGAATGCGGAAGCCTATTAGACAAAGATGCGAATAGGGTTAATTTAAATTGGAATAGATGAAAAATGTAATTGTAATAGGTATAAATGATGCGGAGATAGGGCAAATATTACGCGAAGCATATAAAACTAAAACGGGAATCATATAGAATTAAAACACGAACTATATAAAATAGGAAACCACCCAAGACTACGACATTTGCTCACGTCATAATTAATCTGTACTTTTGCACGAACAAAAGTTGGATATGGAAGAAAAGACTAACACACAAGAAGAGCAAATACTCATCAGAGTAACAGGGCAAGATAGACCAGGACTAACAGCGTCAATCATGGAGATACTTGCACAATATGATACACACATCTTAGATATTGGTCAAGCTGATATTCACTCTACCCTATCATTGGGTATCTTAATAAGGATTGACGGGCAAAGTTCTGGACAAGTGATGAAAGACTTGCTTTTCAAAGCTACAGAACTTGGCGTGAACATCGGCTTCGTACCTATCAGTGATGACGAGTACGAAGATTGGGTGAACCAACAAGGTAAGAACAGATATATCCTTACCATCATTGGGCGGTCATTGTCGGCGAAGAACATAGAGGCAACGGCACAAATCATCTCGGCTCATGGCTTTAACATTGATGCTGTACGACGCCTTACTGGACGGCAAAGTATTAAGAAACATTACTTGCACGTCAGAGCCTGCATTGAGTTTTCACTTAGAGGAACCCCTACCGATTATCAACGCTTACAAGCAGAGTTGATGCAAATGAGCCATGAACAAGGTATTGATTGCTCTTTACAGAAGGATGATATGTATCGTCGTATGCGCAGACTCATCTGCTTTGATATGGATTCGACACTTATTCAGACCGAGTGTATTGATGAACTTGCAAAGCGAGCTGGCGTTGGCGAACAAGTCGCAGAAATCACAGAACGTGCGATGCGTGGTGAGATTGATTTTAAAGAGAGTTTCGCTGAACGTGTAGCACTATTGAAGGGATTAGATGCTGGCGTAATGAAAGATATTGCAGAATCAATGCCAATTACGGAAGGCGTAGATAGATTGATGAATGTATTGAAACAATGTGGTTATAAGATAGCTATTCTCAGCGGTGGATTTACATATTTTGGTGAGTTCTTACAGCGCAAATATAGTATTGATTACGTCTATGCAAACAAACTAGAAATAGATGAGCATAATAAGTTAACTGGGCGTTACCTCGGTGATATAGTTGACGGAAAACGTAAGGCAGAACTGTTGAAGCTACTGGCTCAGGTTGAGAAAGTCAATCTCGCACAAACGATAGCTGTAGGCGACGGAGCTAATGACTTGCCCATGATTTCTGAAGCGGGATTGGGTATTGCTTACCATGCAAAGCCACGTGTACAAGCTACTGCTGAACAAAATATAACAACTATCGGGCTCGATGGTGTGCTGTATTTTCTTGGATTCAAGGATAGTTATCTGGGGGAAGCCGGCAGATTCTAACCACAAATCATTGCCTAATTTTAATACAATCTTAAAATGTAGGGACAGACGCCCTCGTCTGTCCGCAACACTTTTATTAGGGTGGACAGACGAGGGCGTCTGCCCCTACATTATGCTTAGAGTATCTATACTAACTCCGTATAAGCTTGAGTCATTTCATCCATTAATCTTTCGAAGTTATCCGAGTTTAATGAGACTTTACGGAACATCAACTCTAAGTTCTCTTCCTCGAAAGAAATAGGCGAGTCATGCAACAAAGATTCCATGCCCGAGAGCATTAAACGATAGATTGTTGCCTGTCGCAAGTTCTTCGTGGATGATTGTGCACTTGTAACGCCAGTTGCATACGCTTGCATCTGTACACGGACAATAGAGCGAATGGCTAAAGAAACAGGAACAGTCTCGTCTGCTTGCAAGGTGGGACAAGAAGAAAAGAACTCCTCCTTTGTCAACAAATGACCTTCCAATAAAGCATAAACGTTTTTCTGATATTCTGCAGTAACCAAGTCATATAATGCCTTTGACCCACAAGCATAGCGCAAGAGCAACTTCGAAGAAGTAGAAGAGGAGAAATGTCTACGCTTCATATCAGTGGTTACCTGATCAAAGTCATCATAATTCAAACGAATAAGAACGGGGAATAGTACCGATACAAAATGTGAAGATAGGTTTTCGAAGTTATTAGCCAACAACTGCTTATACTCTCGTGGTTCTAATTTCTTCTTGTCGGGCGATAAAGCATCTATCTGTCCAGAGAAGAAAGAATGAAAGTAGCCCCTGACCATTGCAGTGGCTACTCTCGATCGATTAATATCCATTATTCTCATATATCCATACTACGTGCATTACCAAATGATGATCTATTCTCGTTGCTTTGCTGTTGAGGGAAGAATGTTCCTATACCATGAATCGCATTACTCTACTTCCTCTACAATCGTATTAGGAATTTCTTTAGATCTTAGTAATTCGTCTAAACTCTTAAAGGTATAGGCAGCCTTATCCTGTACGACAATCTTAGAGAAGCGGTCGCGTAAGCTCATTAGTTTCTGAACAGCCTCTTGATAGTTATCGGCAGTTATTCGATCAGCCATCTGTTGGGCATTCGCTGGAGTAAAATTAAAATACTGCACAAGGTACTGCTGGAACTGGCGACGTTGTGCCTGTATCATGTTCTCTAACTGTGCATTCATCTTGTCCTTAGTACGATGGATGATAAAGATTAAACGGTCTGGTTCGCCACCACGTTGCCCATGATCATACTTCTTGTCATACTCAAAGAAACAATCACAAGAACCTTTCTCGGATAATTCCTTTAACTCTTGCATGGCAGGATCGAGTACTCGACGGCAGAAGTCAGAGAACTTTTTATAATTATTCTCAAGACGTAACATCTTGCGGAAATCTAATGTTGCAATGACGGCACGCCCCTTATCTGCCCATGACTCGATGAACATATAGATACGCTGCGTGTATCTATTCTTGCAGGCAAAGACTATCTGCTTACCAAACTTATGGTAACCTAAATCTAAAGAGACCAGACGTTCTGCTACTGTATGATCCAACTTTAAAATAGCATACTTATTATAGGAACGATCCTCGGGAATATATACATCACAAAGGTTAGTAGCCTTCGTGTACTTACGTCCTTCACTCGTCTTATAAGGTATCTCAACAGGGATGGAAGCTAACATCTTCAATGAATTGCGAAGTTGAGGATAATGGTTAGGGTCAACACCTAATTCTTTGAAAGGCAACTTAATCGGCATTCTTCCATCTTCATCAAGCTCATCTGTCTGAAACAAATCTAACTGAAAGCCTCGTTTACTCTTTAAGATTCCATGCAAAATATCTTGTAAACTCTCAACAATAGAGACGAGGATGCGGACTTGAATTAGCGAGTAATCATGACGCATCATTGTCACAGCAATTGGCTGCAATAACCATGTCTCTTCTTCGATAGGGATGAGGTCGTTCGATATGGTACGACTCTTTAGTGGTGCCTTTTGGGCTTTTGCTCCACGCTTACGAGTTATCTTCTTGCTGGATGTCTTATCAGTCATATCTGTTTAATTTGCCTTAGCTCTATATCTTTTATTGACTTGAAGCTACAAAGATACTGTTTTTTTTTGAACAATCAACTAATAACACCGAAAATGATAAGTTAACGTGAGTTCGTCGAATTCACGTTAAGTTATCATTACTTGATTGATTAAGGCTAAGCGCAAATAGCTTTAAAGGTTAAACGATTGCTTTGATGCTGCTTATTTCCACGCATAAGTTAACACATAATCATGTGTAACTTCGCTTACAAACTTTATGTCAATATTACTTCTAAGGTTGGTAACGTGGTCTAAGGCAAAGTTTACCTTCATCTCTTGAAGGGCTAAGTGCTCTTCTGAAAACAGTTTATAGATGGTTTCCTTTGCACACCAAGCTATAAGCTGGGAACGTAAGTCGGTGAAGGGTTCGTCAGAGCGGAGGTAACGAGAGGTGATACGACTCACACGATTGGACACATACTCAATGTCAATCCCTACTTCAAAGTCTTTGGAAAGGATGATTGCAACATAACCAATGGTGTGAGATATACTAATGTGATAGCCCTCGATAGTTGGTTTACCATCCTCATTATGATTGATAACAGGAACATAACCCAACATAGCAGAAAGAAGACGTTGCTCGCCTTCTTTCTCTGCCTTTCGTCCTTTGTCTATCGTCAAAAGACCTATAGTGATTTTATCAAAAACTTCATGCGTTATCCTCACAACCTATAATCACCTTGACTTTACTAATACGACGTTCATCAATCTCTAATACTTCAAAGGTATATCGCTTATACTTCAAAATCTCATGCACTACAGGGAAATCACCTTTGATCTCCAACAATAAACCAGCAAGTGAATCAGCATCACCTTCTACGTCATCAAACTCATCATCTGGAAGATTGAGTATTTTGGAAAAGTCATTCAATAAGGTTTTACCTTCAAAGATATAACTATTAGCGTCTAATTTTGTGTAATTATGCTCTTCCTCATCGTACTCATCATTGATCTCCCCTACTATTTCTTCTAAGATATCTTCGAGCGTAACTATACCACTGGTTCCACCAAACTCATCCACAACTATTGCAATATGAACTTTGTTCTCTTGGAACTCACGCAAAAGGTCGTCAATCTTCTTAGTTTCTGGAACAAAGTAAGGTGGACGTATCAAACTTTGCCATCTAAAGTTAGCTGGCTTTGATAGATGAGGAAGCAAGTCTTTGATGTAAAGTACACCTCGGATATTATCTTTATTGTCTTGATAAACAGGGATACGAGAGTAGTTGTTATCAACAATACACTTCAACACATCCTCATAAGAACAGCGTATATCAAGGTCTATTATGTCTTGACGAGAAGTCATCACCTCCTTTGCTGTCTCATCACCAAAACGTATAATGCCCTGCAACATACTTTGCTCATCTTTAATATCACTCTTATCAGTCAACTCAAGTGCTTGTTCCAAATAATTGCCTATTTTCTTTCTGTAAGACTTTCTCTGCGAAAGCTCCACTCTTTAGGAGAATTGTCTCCACTGGCCAGAACAACTTACGAAAGAAAATTACCCCTTTCACTGCCTTTCGGCAAAATGCAAGTGGATTCTTTCTACTATAAACCTTAGGGATAATTTCGCCAAAGAGTAACAGTAAGAAAGTTAATAAAATCGTAACGCAAAGAAACTGCAACCATTCTTCGCCAAACGTAAACAAACTATTGAAGATATAGTTACACAACATGATGATGGTCACGTTAACAAGGTTATTCGTTATAAGAATAGTTGCCAATGTACGCTCACTATCATCGCGAAGTTTCTGAACAAGCATATCCAATGGGGTTTTATCTGGATCCATAGCCTCTAAATCTGCCGGAGACAAACTAAAAAAAGCTATCTCTGACGCACTAGCAAAGCCAGATAAAAGTATAAGAAATAATGCCAAGAGGATAGAAACAAGTATACTTGGACTTATTGGATTAACGGTGATATAAGAAGATATATCTAATAGAAAACTATCCATTAAAAAGGTAATTTGTTATTATCAGAGATGGAGTTATCAGCGCCTTTATTCTTCTCTTCCAATGCACTCTCCATCTTTCGAGATGCACTTAACCATTCAAGATTATCCACGTAGATTTCTGTAACCTGTCGGCGCACCCCTTTTTTATCATCATAAGAACGATTCCTTATACGCCCTTCAACATATAGTTTGTCACCCTTATGAATGTATTGTTCGGCATACTTTGCCAAACTCTTAAATAGTACTATATTATGCCAATCGGTACGGTCTGGAACTTTCGTTCCACCAGGAAGCTCATATCCTCTCTCTGTTGTAGCTAACGTAAAGGTCGCAACACATTGATCCGCATCATAATAGCGTACTTCTGGTTCACGACCAACATTACCAATTAACATCACTTTGTTCATATAGCACAGATATAAAAGAAAGAGAAATACTTTACTTCCACATACCCAAATACTTAAATCTAAAATTCTTACCTTTAGCAGATGGAAATTGACTTCTATTGTCAACTCTCTCCTTCAAATATTCAACCATACGAGCATAACAATCCCAGCCAGAAACAGCTTTGCATCGAACTACAAAGTGCGTGTCTCTATATTCGTGCTTACCTGTAGATGGAATCAAGACAACACGCTTGAAGTCAAGTTCACCCTCATACCATCCTTCACGCTCCTCATTGAGGTGCATAATTGCTGGGTTATCTTTACGTTGCATACTATCAATGCTAGGACGTAATGCTTTCTTCTGCTTAAAATCCATCATACTAGCGGCCTCAGTCTTTATAACAATAAAGTAGACACGAGGGCGTACCTTGTAACGTTTAGGATAGAATACATCATTTGCTGCATAATTCCTAATATCATCTTCCAAGTCTGGAGTGAGCTGAATATCAGGAATAGAACTCAAAAAATCTAACGCCTCTTCAACATTATGCACTAATACTTCATTATCGAAATACCGTAAATATAAATTCATAAAGATAATGTTATGTATGTTTCTCTTTCTAAAATAAGAGCGGCAAACGAGACTCGAACTCGCGACCCCGACCTTGGCAAGGTCGTGCTCTACCAACTGAGCTATTGCCGCATTTACTAAGTAAGTAACTACTTACTTCAAAACTCTATGTGAAGAGGAGGAGACTCGAACTCCCACGAAACAATTTTCACTACCCCCTCAAAGTAGCGCGTCTACCAATTCCGCCACCTCTCCAATATGCCTATAATATTCAAAGAACTTCCGTGCCCAGAACAGGACTCGAACCTGCACGTCGTGAAACACACGCACCTGAAACGTGCGCGTCTACCAATTCCGCCACCTGGGCATTAGTTTTGAGATAACTAAAAAGCCTTCCAGAATATCAAAGAGCGGCAAACGAGACTCGAACTCGCGACCCCGACCTTGGCAAGGTCGTGCTCTACCAACTGAGCTATTGCCGCAATAAAACATCTACTTACTCTAAAGATTGATGATTGTCGGGGCGACAGGATTCGAACCTGCGACCGCCTGGTCCCAAACCAGGAGCGCTACCGGACTGCGCTACACCCCGTTGCATATCCAGCAATTATTAGCGTTATTTCTGAATTGCGAGTGCAAAGGTAGTACTTATTTTTGAAACTACCAAATATTTCTATGCTTTTTCTATCAAAAAGTACATTAATTTCTAAAGCAAAGAATTTATGATATACCAAGAATATATGTAATAGTCTGAAAAACAACATCATATATTTATCCATGCCTACATAGGACGAAATACTACAGAAAAATACATTTCATAATTGTTTGCTTTATTTCAATCCAAATTTACTTTTTAAAGGGCATTGCAACAAAGAGTTTAGCAACTAAGAAATTTCAAAATGAAGACAAATACCAATCACAAAATCACAATCACAAAATCAACTTTTGGTGTATTGCATTTTTCTTACATAGATATAGATAATGTATCATTATATATTATTATTTATTAATAATGTATTCTATTATATGGGAATCTCTTTTACATGTTGAAAATCCTTTTTGTGATTTTGTGATTGTGATTTTGTGATTGGTAGGACTTTGGTCACTGAACTTTGATTTTAAATTTTTGAATTAAAAGAAAGAGCTTTGTGGGGAACACATCCCCTCCTTTAAGAGGGGCTGGGGGAGGCTTCTTCTTCGGTTTTTGCGCCATCCGTGTATTCCGTGTCAAAAATGAGTTCCATCATTTCGGTGCAGTAATCTTAAACACAGAGTGCACAGACGTTTACTGGCAGGAGATTACACAGAGTACCTAAAGGTACAAAGAATCCACAGAAGAAGCCTCCCCCGACCCCTCCGAAAGGAGGTGAGACAAGTTTGCAAGTATTTTGCAGAAATTATCTGAGAAAGAGTCAAGAGTCCTTATCCCCTCGTGTACGCATAGGCACTCCCCTCCCTTCGGAGGGGAGATAAGTTTGTAAGTATTTTGCAGAAATTATCTGAGAAAAGAGTCAAGAGTCCTTATCCCCTCGTGTGCGCATAGGCACTCCCCTCCTTTCGGAGGGGTCGGGGGAGGCTTCCTTTTGTTTTTTATTATATCTCTGTAAAACAGATAGTTACAAAGGCATTTGCGGAACTTGTTACTCCAGTACTACAAAAAGCGATTGTTTTCCGAATAAAGTTGCTTACTTTTGCAAACTGAGAACAGAAGTCCACCAATAGCAACCAGCCCCACACCGACCTCTACAGCCCCTGACCTCCCCGAACGGGGAGGAGTGCAGATAGCGAGATTGCCCCTAAGAAGTTTTAGAAGTTGGTGCTCTCAAGTTCAGATATTAGTGTTCTTAGATTCAAAGATTAGCGTTAGCAAACCCAAAGATTAACCTTAGCAAGGTCAGAGATTAGCGTTAGCAAAGTCAGAGTCAAAGGTAAATGTACTATAAAAAGATTTTGATTAATTTGATTAGGAAAACTTGGATTTCAAGAAAGCGGACATAGAAAGAAAATAAAAAAGAAGATTGCGTAATAACACACAACCTTCTCCTCTATTTCAGTGAAGAAATGTCAATTAGAAGAAACTTCTACTTAATGATACCTTCCTCTTTAAAAATCTTCTTCAAAGCCTGTACGCCACGCTCAACCTGCTCCTCTGTATGAGTAGCCATCAAAGCAAAACGAACAAGTGTATCTTGAGGTGCACAAGCAGGAGGAATAACAGGGTTGATAAACACACCTGCTTCATATGCCAACTTCGTTACAATAAAAGTCTTCTGTATATCACGAACATAAAGTGGAATAATCGGACTTTCTGTCTCTCCAATCTCGAAACTTTCCTCCTTGAAACGCTTCAAAGCATAGTTTGTAACCTTCCATAAATGTTCTATACGCTCTGGTTCACTTTCCAAGATGTGAAGAGCCTCTAAAGCCGCAGCTGTTGCAGAAGGTGTATTACTTGCAGAGAAGATGTATGTACGACATGTATGACGAAGATAATTGATTGTATCCTTATCTCCTGCAATAAAACCACCTATTGATGCAAGACTCTTTGAGAACGTTCCCATTATCAAATCGACTTCATCCGTTACATGGAAATGATCACAAACGCCCCTACCCTGACGACCAAACACACCTAAGCCATGTGCCTCATCAACCATAATAGAGCAGTTGTACTTATGCTTCAGTTTCACAATCTCTGGTAGATTAGCTAAATCACCTTCCATCGAGAAGACACCATCAACAACAATTAGTTTCACTGCTTCATGTGGAAGTTTCTGGAGAACACGCTCCAGATCCACCATATCATTATGCTTATAATGAAGTTGAGTTGCAAAACTCAAACGACGACCATCAACAATACTAGCATGATCACGATCGTCACAAATAATATAATCACCACGCCCAACAACCATTGCTAGAACGCCAGCATTTACAGAGAAACCTGTAGAAAAAACAAGAGCTTCATCCTTTCCTTCAAAAGCTGCAAGTTCTTTCTCTAATTGAACATGAAGATCCAATGTCCCATTCAAGAAACGACTACCTGCACATCCAGTACCATATTTGTCTAAAGCACGATGTGCTGCATCTATAACACGTTGATCATTTGGTAGACCTGTATAGGCATTAGAACCAAACATCAAGATCCTGTTTCCATCAATATCTGTAACTTCTGTTCCTTGCTTGCTCGTAATCTCGCGGAAATAAGGATAAACTCCTGCTTTCATAAACTTCTGCGGATCACGGTAACTTTTGTACTTGTCTTGTAACTGTCCCATTATATTTAATATGGTGTAGCCAATGACTACATAAAATTATTTCAGGTTGCAAAGATAATAACTTTGAATGACAAAAAGGACATTTTGATTAGAAAAGTGCTTTTTAAAGTATTTTTCATACTACACTACCAAGAAGATATAAGATTAATATGTACCTTTGTCAAACAAACTATATTCTGACCATTGATACAATGAACAAAAAAAGAATCGTTTTCATTCTTAATCCTATATCAGGTACTATCAGTAAGGCTGGTATTCCTGATCTTATTGAAGAAAGGCTTGATAAAAATAAGTTTGATTACAATATAGTTGAGACCCAATATGCTGGGCATGCCACAGAATTAGCAAAACAAGCTGTAGAAGAGGAAATTGACATTGTAGTTGCTATCGGTGGAGATGGAACTGTCAACGAAGTTGGCAGATCCCTAATCAACACACAGACAGCTATGGCAATCCTACCTTGTGGATCAGGAAATGGATTAGCAAGGCATCTAAATCTTCCTATGAACCTCAAGAAATGTGTAGATGTTATCAACGAATGCGATATTAGAGCTTTAGATTACGGCATTATCAATGACCATCCATTTTTCTGTACTTGTGGTATGGGATTCGATGCATTCATCTCTATGCAATTTGCTCAAGCTGGGAAAAGAGGTCCAATTACCTACATGCAAAAGGTTCTTGAAGAAGGACTTAAATATCAACCAGAAACATACGAAATAGAAGATGAGGATGGGGTCAAACGATATAAAGCTTTCCTCGTTTCTGCCGCTAATGCTTCTCAATATGGTAATAATGCATATATTGCACCTCAGGCATCCATGAGTGATGGTTTATTAGATATTATCATTATGGAACCTTTCGACATATTAGAAGCACCACAAGTAGCTATTGAACTCTTCAATAAGACACTGGATAAAAACCTAAAGATAAAGACGTTTAGATCAAAGAGAATACATATACATCGTAAGAAAGAGGGGGTAATTCACTATGATGGAGACCCTGTTTTATCTAGTGCTGACATAGATATCTCTATTGTTTCAAAAGGCATTAACATCGTAACTAAACACAATGCTGATAAGGCTCATCGACAACCTAACATGTTACAAACAGCTTTCTCAGAGATTTTCTATAACATCGATCTCATGAGGCAGGATATCACCAAACAAAGTAGAAAAGTTCAGGCCATCAATAAAACCATATTACGTAAGTTGAATATATAACTATACCAATTAAGAAGAATGGGCTTTACATTCAAAAACTTTCATATCACTCAAGATAAGGCAGCTATGAAGGTTGGTACTGATGGAGTACTACTTGGCGCTTGGGCACAGGGTGGAATAAGGATATTAGATATTGGTACTGGTACTGGGCTCATTGCATTAATGATGGCACAACGATTTCCACAAGCTCATATTGATGCTATAGAAGTAGATCCCAAAGCATTAGAAGACGCACATGTAAATATTGAATCATCCCCATTTCATGATAGAATAAAACTCATTCATTCCTCACTTCAATACTATAAACCTAGTCTATTTCCCCCGAACGTTGATAATGTTTATGACGCTATTATAAGCAATCCACCTTACTTTATCAATTCTTTAAAGAATCCTTTACAAGAAAGGACAGTTGCAAGGCATACCGTAACCTTAACACCAAAGGAGTTGTTACAGCATGCCTCACGTCTATTAAA
>ERZ773006.518-NODE-518-length-17641-cov-14.2646_pt1 | contig 17641 bp, 20 predicted proteins | sample MGYA00580843_ERZ773006 | MGnify/ENA primary metagenome ERZ773006 (study PRJEB29015, sample SAMEA2738011) | human oral metagenome | biome: human oral; feature: human-associated habitat; material: dental | place: China | collected 2052 ... | reverse complement strand
TCTTCAGCTTTAATAGCCATTTATGTCCCTCCTTGTTTCAACTTCTTCTAGATTGAAGAAATTTTTGATTTTATAGCATTTAATTTCGCCTTAATAGTAGCATCAATTACTTTATTATTATAAGTAAGTTTTAAACCACCTAGAAGACTTTCATCTACAAAATTATTAATTTCTACATTTTCTAGTTGTAACTCATTTTTAATTTTTTCTTTTAGATTTTCTAACTGTTCTTCAGTTAAAGGTGAAGCTGATTCAGCTTTAACAACAACATTTCTTGAATATTTATTAAACAATTCAGTATACTGTTCTAAAACGAAATTAATTAATGAGATTTGCAGATTACCTGCTAAGATTTTAACAACATTCACAACATATTTATTTACTCCTGCAAATGATGCATCAATCAAGTTAATTTTTTTTATTTTTTCTAAATTAGGGTTGTTCATCAATGTAACAAAATCAGAGTTTCCATTAATAACTTTTGCAACTTCTGGTAACTCATTAGCTACTTGTTCTAATGCGTTATTTTCTTTTGCAACTTCAAATAATGAATATCCAATTTTATTAGCTAATACTGACTTACTCATTATTTCACCCCTACCTCTTTAATGACTTTATCAACATATTCACTTTGTGTTGAGCCATCTAATTCTTTTTCTAAAATTTTCGAAGCTACAAGCACTGATAAATCAGCAATTTGTTTGTTGATTTCTTCAAGCGCTCTTTTCTTCTCGTCCTCAATGTCTCTTTGAGCATTTACTTTTAATTGTTCTGCTTGTTTACGCGCTTCTTCAAGAATAGCTTGTTTTTCAACCTTAGATTGTTCACGAGCATCTTCCATCATAACTTTGATTTCTTGTTGCGCATTTTTTAATTTTTCTTGATTTTCTTCAAGTAAAATTAATGCTTCTTTTTGATTTTTAGCAGCATCATCAAGTTGACCTTCAACTAATCTTTGACGCTCATCTAACATATCAATAAGTTTGTCCCAAGCAAATTTTTTCAGTAATACTAATAAGATTAATACAGCTACAATGTTAATAGCCATATTTCCTAGATTAAAACCTTGATGAGAAGAGTGTTCAGTAGCTAAAAATACTAAATTTTCCATTTACTAAATGCTCCTATTCTTCATAGTTCTTTTGTTTACAGTATTATACTAAATTATTTAGCTAAGATAACGAATGAAATAACGATAGCTAAGATAGGTACTGCTTCTACAAGTGCGAATAATACGAAAGCATTTGATTTTAATCTTGACTCTAATTCTGGTTGGCGAGATACACCTTCGATAAATTTACCGAATAAAAATCCGTTACCGATACCAGCACCAACTGCTGCTAATCCTGCTGCTAATCCTGCTCCAATTAATTCTACCATAATTATATTTTCCTCCTTGGATAATAAATGAATTTTATTAATTATTAGATTTTTGCACATATAGTGCGTTTAAAAAGATTAATGTTCATCACTAATTTTATGTGATAAATAAATGAATGTTAAGACAGTAAAGATATATGCTTGGATAAATCCTATAAATAGAGAGAATCCTTTCCATACTACTAGACCTGCCATACCAGCTATTGCACCAAAGAATCCTACTGTTGTAAGTGTAGCTAATAGTGCTAATAATATTTCACCTGCATAGATATTACCGAATAAACGCATTGAAAAAGTCATTAAGTTTGTGAACTCTTCAATAACCTTAAACGGTGTAATACCTATACCTGAAGAAGTATATGTACCAAAATAGTGTTTAACTCCTTTATACTTAATTCCTGCAAAATGAGTAAAGACAATCACTAATAATGCAAGAGAGAAAGTAAATGTTGGATCGGCTGTTACAGAGTTGACATAGACTACTTCATTGTAACTAACTTCTATTAATACACCTATAGTATTTGCTACTGCAACAAGTGAAATAATTGTTAGAGCTGTTGCCCATAATCCTTTACCATATTTTTTCCAGTTAACATTACCTTTGATGACATTATCACTAACGAAATACGCAAGTAATTCAGCTGCATTCTGACGTTTACTATCTGGTCTTAATTTTATTCTACTAGTTAGAAACATCACTATAATAAAGGTAAGCAACACTGTTATTAAAGTTGTGATTACACTAGGAATATTAACCGTTATATCATAGCCAAATAATTTGGTAATAAGATATGTGTGTTTTTCCATATATTCCCCTCACCTCTTTTCTTAAGTAACTTTTAGATTTCTAAATCTGTTGTAATATAAAAAATTAGAAATACATAATCATATTATAATATGATTTTGTAATATTTGCTAGCGATTTCTTAAATTTTATATGATTTAATTAAAAATAATCTACTATTATTTAGTTCCGAAGATTCTGTCTCCAGCATCCCCTAATCCTGGTACAATGTAACCGTGATCATTTAGTTTTTCATCTAGACCAGCGATGAAAATATCTACGTCTGGGTGTGCATCATGTAATGCTTTTACACCTTCTGGAGCTGCTATTAAACACATAAATTTAATATCAGTAACCCCACGTTGTTTAAGTGAGTCAATTGCCGCAATTGCTGAACCTCCAGTTGCTAACATTGGGTCAACAACTATAAAGTGACGTTCTTCTGGATTGCTAGGTATTTTAACAAAATACTCATGTGGTTGTAGAGTTTCTGGATCACGATATAGTCCAACGTGACCTACTCTCGCAGATGGGATTAAATTCATTAATCCATCTACCATTCCTAATCCTGCACGTAGAATTGGAACGAATACAATCTTTTTACCTGCAAGACGTTTACAAGTAGTAGTTTGGATTGGAGTTTCCACTTCAACATCCTCTAGTGGAAGATCACGAGTGATTTCATAAGCCATTAAAGAACCTACTTCGTTAGTAAGTTGTCTAAAGTCTTTAGAACCCGTTCTTTTATCTCTAATGAAAGATAATTTATGTTGGATCAATGGATGATCAAAAACATGAACTTTTGACATAATTATAGTTCTCCTTTGTATTATTATTATATTTATTTTACTCTAATTATTTCATTTTAACAAGGGATATCCGAAAATATTTTACTCAGTTCAATAAATATTTTTTTATTACTTTTGTTATATTACTAGACTTATACTACATAAAATATTACAATAATAAAAACAATATTTATGGAGATTTTATCATGCAAAGAAAAACATTATTAGGGATATTTTTACTTACTAGTATTTTATACTATATTGTTCCCCTACTTTTTTTGAAATTTTATAATGGAACTAGTGATAAAGCTGGTTTTATTTTGATATTAGCTTATGGATTTTCATCATTTGCAATTACACTATTGGTGACATATTTTATACAAAGAACAATCTATACACCGCTTCTAAGTATTACTTTAGCACTTCCACTTTTTTTCATTTTTAATTCAAGTGCTTTAGTTTTAATACTTCTTATAATAGTATTTTCTTTTGTTGCCTATGCTTTAACTGCATTAATAAAATAAATAAGGAGATCATATGACTATTTTCAAACGTAATTTACTAATAGCAACTGGTGTATATATACTTTTTTATCTAGCACCAATATTAGCTAATCCATTCATGGCATTAAATTTATTAGAAGCCGCTGTTGTTGGAGCCTTTATTTTCGGTGGATTCTACTTAAGTTATATTTTCATGTATACTAATAAAAGCAACCTTGATGAACGCACTAAAAATACTATAATTACAATATTAGTATTAGTAATTGCATTATTGATATTTTTTAATCCTTTCAAATTTCCAACTGCATTCAATATTATTGTAAATAGATATTTAGCAATACTAATTCTTCTGCTAATATTAATTTTTATAATATTATTAGCAAGGAAGATGGATAATTCTATAATACTAGTTTTACTTTTTGCACCATCGATTATCCAAGGATTACTAATGCGTCTATCTTATAAGGCTATGATATTTTATATTGCGAACCCTAACTTTAATTTATATTTAATAGCAGCTATTTTCATTGGATATTATATTTATAACAATAACAAAAAATAAGTAAACATTTAAAAGGGAAAACATCATTTAATTTATATGAAAAACTCCCTTCTAAAAAAAGAAAACTGATAATCTAGATATTATTTCTAGACTATCAGTTTATTTTTTAGTTATCTATTTCTACTTTTAAAACTTTTCCTGACACAGCATCAACTTTTACATCATATTCTAATCCATTTGCACGAGCTTCTATATCATAAACGTATAAAGGTACTCCATTATTTTGAACTGCGTAATCATCCTCATACTCAGGTTTAATTTTTACAAAATTAATATTTTGTTCTGGTGTTGAAATTGCTTGTGCTACTATAGAGCGAATTTCTTGTTGTGATTTTGCATTTTGTACATTTTGTTGAGTATTGATGTTATTATTATTGTTATTTTGAACATTTGAAGATTGGTTATCATTTTGCGAATTACTGTTTGAACCATTATCACTATTGTTACTATTATTATTGTTTCCGTTATTGTTATTTTGATTTGATTGCTGTCCAACATTCAGCTTCACATTTGAATACGCTTCTTGAATCTTAGCTCTTTGTGCTGTTTCATACTTATCGTATGCATACGCTCCTACTCCACCTGTTACTACTACAGCTAATGCTCCAATAATTAATGGTTTTAAAAAGTTTCTTTTTGCTCTTTTTGGTTGATCATTATATTGATTATTGCTACTTATCGTCTCTTCGTAAACTCCTTCTAGTGTTTCAATCTCATTGTTGTTAATTTTTTTAGTCATTTTATATACCTCTTTTTTCTTTATATTTTTATTATATATTTCTTTTATGAACGTTAAATGAAGATTTCACTTTTGTTCGTCTCTTTTGATATTTTTATTATATTTTTGTTTTATGAATCTTAAATGAAGATTTCATTTTTGTTCATCTCTTTTGATATTTTTATTATATCTTTGTTTTATGAATCTTAAATGAAGATTTTTATTAATTTATAATTTTCTATAATATAAATAGCACACCTTCTTAATTTAAAGGTGTGCTTTTATTATTCTTAAAGATTCACTACAAATCTTGTTCCTTTTGGCTTATTATCTAAAACAGCTATTTTACCATTATGCAATTTCACTATTTTTTGGGTAATAGACAAACCTAACCCTGAAGAATTATCTTCAGTCGTTGTTCTTGATTTATCTACTTTATAAAACCTATCCCAAATAAGTTTTTTCTCATTATCACTTATTCCAATACCATCATCAGCAACTTCAAGAATTATACTCTTTCTCCTAGCTAAGCAAACTGTTACTTCAGCTTCAGCATATTTCAAAGCATTAGATAATAAGTTATCTATCATTCTCATAATTAAAGCTTCATTTGCATGAACTATGATATTTTCTTCTATATTTATCGATAACTTTATATTCTTATTATCGAATAAAATTTTATAGTCCTCTAATGTATGTTTAATCTTCTCAGATAGTTTAACTTCTTGTTTCGGTATTTCTAAACGGCTATCTAGTCTAGATAATTCTAAAATTTGATTAATCATAGAGGCCATTCTCTTACTTTGTCTCTCAATTACTTCAAACGATTCTTTCGCCTCTTCTATAGAATCGGTATATTTCACTCCATATTCACTTTCTGCCATTACTACAGAAATTGGTGTTCTAAGCTCGTGCGATACATCCGAACTAAATCGACGTTCTCTTTTTGATGAATTTTCTAGCGTTTCTAACATTTCATTAAAAACTTTACCTAATTTGTGAACTTCATCAGTTCCTTCCTCTATGTGAATCCTTTTACTTAAATCATTGCTATTAGCAATAGCCTCAGCTGTTTCTGTCATATCTCTTACAGGTTTCAATGAACTTCTTATTATCAAGTATCCACCATACATTATTACCATAATAACAAATGGGCTACCAATACTAATAATTATCGGTAATATCCAGCCATTAATGTTATTTGTAACTTGAACAATACCCCTTACATATTTTCCATTGCCTAACCTAGCAGAACTGGTTTCTGAATCATAGTATAAATATTTATTATGATTTACATCTTTATACTCAGAAATAGCTCCGAGACTAAAATCATTGACTTTAAAATTTCTAGGCACAGATCCTGCAACAAGATTACCATCTTTATCATATACAGACAATGTAACACCATCTTCAAATGGAGTAAACGTATCGGCACCACTTGAAATTTCCGTTACCTCTTCTATTAACTTTTTTTTAGCCCCACTCTCTACAACACTATCACTAACAAAAAATGTCCCAATAATTAACGATCCTATCAGTAAAACTATAAATGTCGTATACCATAAAGTTATTTTAAAAGTTAAAGATACCTTTTTAAATGGAAAGAATGATAGTTTCTTATTTTTATTTAACAAAGTATCCTAGCCCCCTTTTAGTATAAATAATAGTTTTATCCGTTCCATTGTCTAGTTTTTTCCTAATATTTTTTATAATTACATCTACTATATTTGAAGCACCATCATAATCATAATCCCAAACATGATTAAGAATCTGATCGCGACTCAATATACTCTCCTTATTTTTCATAAGATATTCCAATACTTCATATTCTTTACCAGTCAATCCAATGTTCTCGCCATTTCTAGTAACTTGTTTTTTAGAAATATCAAGTACAATATCATCGACTTGAATAACATTAGTTGCTAAACCATAATTTCTTCTCATTAGAACCCTTATTCTCGCAAATAGTTCGTCAAATTCAAACGGCTTAACTATATAATCATCAGCACCACTATCAAGACCGACAATTTTATCCTCTAAAGTGTCTTTAGCTGTTAACATTATAACTGGTGTATTATTTTTACTCTCGCGAAGCCTCTTGATAAACTCATAGCCATCAACATTTGGCATCATAATATCAGTAATAATCAAATCATAATCACTATAACTAACAAAATCCAATGCTTCTTCACCATCGAAACAACTATCTACACTATAATTATTTCTTTTTAGGTGTTTAGTAATTATTCTATTCAAATCGCGTTCATCTTCTACAACAAGAATCTTCATAACAATCTCCTCATGCTAAATTTCTACTATATTTTACTTAATTCACATATAAATGTAAAACAATAGTTATCAAATTCTATAGAATTTTAGATTTACATTTATTAACAAAGTCAGTATATATTATTTAAATGAATTTAAAATGAAAAAACGACCTAAAATAGTAATTTATAAAATCACATATCTAAGTCGCTTTTGTTACTTTTATTCACTTTCTTCCAAGTTATAAAGTAACTCGTATAATGCTTTTGCATCTAGTTTTTCTTTTTCTTCTCTACTGATATCACGAACTAATTCACCACGGTGCAACACTATTATTCTATTACCGTATTTGACCGCATCTTGGATATTATGAGTAATCATTAAGGCAGTTAACTTTTTCTCTTCTATCTTTTGTCGAGTAAGTTCCATTATCTTCTTCTGTGTTTTAGGATCTAATGCTGCCGTATGTTCATCAAGAAGTAAAAGTTTTGGAGTTGTCATAGTAGCCATTAAAAGTGCAATAGCTTGTCGTTGTCCACCAGACAATAGACCCATCTCACTATCTAATCTATCTTCTAGCCCTAAGTCTAAAGTCGCTAGCAATTCTTTAAAAAGTTTTCTATCTTCTTTAGTAGTTCCTGGTTTAAAACCTCTAACTTTACCACGTCGTAGTGCCAAAGACATATTCTGTGCTACAGTCATACGAGGAGCTGTTCCATCAAGTGGATTTTGGAAAACTCTACTAATAAATTCAGCTCTCTTATGTTCTACTATATTACTTACATCTTTTCCTTCTATTAAGATTTCTCCACCATCTAGTGAGAATGAACCCGCTAAAGCATTAAGAAAAGTTGACTTCCCTGCTCCATTTCCACCAAGAATAGTAATAAAATCACCATCTTTTATTTCAAGACTAACATTTTTTAAAGCATGTTGCTCTCTAATAGTTCCAGGAAAGAATGTTTTATCTATTTTATTAATTTTTATAAATGACATTTTCTATGCATCCTTTCTCTTAGATTTTAATTTTAATTGAGGTAGAGTTAAGAATATAGCAATTACTAAAGCTGAAACTAATTTAAAGTCATTAGCTCCAATAATATTTAATTTTAACACTCCAACTAGCAGTAATCTATAGATTATCGCACCACAAATTACACAAACTAATCTTGACGTAAAAGCCACATCTTTGAAGATTACTTCTCCTATAATGATTGCTGCTAAAGCTACTACTATTACCCCGATACCACTATTTACATCTGAATAACCATTGTTTTGAGCTAAAATTGCACCAGCTAAAGAAATAATTCCATTAGCAAGCATTAATCCTAAAATCGTCATCGATTTAGTAGAAATACCTAAAGCTGTTGCCATCTTTTCATTATCTCCTGTTGCAATTAAACTCTGACCTAATTCTGTTGAAAAGAATAAAGACATAGCGATAATAATTAATCCAGAAAGAATAATTCCAACTAATACAGTATCATAATGAGTTGGTAAGTTTAATCCTTGAATTTTACTAAAGATTGTATCTTTATTGATTAAACTTAAGTTTGGTCTACCCATAATTCTAAGATTCACGGATAATAATGCAGTCATTGTTAAGATTCCTGCAAGTAAACTTGGAATTTTACAAACAGTAATTAAGAATCCCGTAACAAGCCCTGCTAACATACCTGCCACTATCGAAATCAATGTAGCTATAATAGGGTTGATTCCATTATGTATACAAATAACACAGACTGCTGCTCCTAAAGGATACGCCCCTTCAGTAGTCATATCTGCAATATTTAAAACTCTAAAACTTATAAACAATCCAAGCGATAATATACCCCACAGCATTCCCTGTGAAATCGCTGAAATAAATAGATCCATCCTGCACCTCTTTTATTTAATATTCCTTCTAATTTGATTTTATATAATTTAGAGCGACTCATAAACAATAATTTTATCTATTGATTTGATGAGTCGCTCCTTTTAATTATTTATAATTCAAATAGCTTCTTAATAATATAATATCAATAATATTATTTTTTATCTACTACTTTTGCTTTATCTTTAATTTCTTTTGGAATTTCAATTCCTAATTGTTTTGCTTTTGCTTCATTTAGATAGATAACACCTTCATTAGCAAGTACGATTGGCATATCTTTAGTATCTGCACCTTTTAATACTTTAGCTACAACTTTAGCTGTTTCTACACCGATTTGATATTGGTCAACACCTAGTCCTAAAAGTCCTCCGTCAGCTACCATTGTGTCTGCAGATGGGAATACTGGAATTTTCTTAGCGTCTGTTACTTTTACTACTGTTGCCATTGCACTAGCGATTGTGTTATCGATTGGTACGAAGATTGCATCAGTTTGTGAAGCAAGACTTTCTGTTACTTGTTGAATATCATTTGTATTTGCTACTGTTGAAACTTTAACTTCTAATCCTAATTCTTTAGCTAATTTTTCTGCTTCTTGAGCTTGTTTTACAGAGTTATCTTCACTAGCTGTGTATAAAATACCAACTTTTTTCATGTTAGGTAATACTTTTTTCATGATTTCTAGTTGTTGTTTAATCGGAGTTCTATCACTTACACCAGTAATGTTATTTCCCGGTTTGTCTTCAGCTTTAATTAATCCCGCTTCAACTGGATAAGTAATACCACCCATGATGATTGGTTTATCTTTAGTTGCATTTGATAGTGATAAAGTAGCTGGTGTTGTAATACCTACTAAAATATCGTTGTTATCTGTAACTAATTTTTGACCCATACTCGCTAAGTTACTTTGATCACCTTGAGCATTTTGAAGATCAATTTTTAAATTCTTACCAACTTCATATCCTTCTTTTTTCAGTCCATCTTCTAAACCTTTATAAATTTGGTCAAGAGCTGGGTGACTAAGTAATTGAAGTACCCCTACTTTCACTTCTTTGTTATCAACTTTTTTAGTTTCTTCACCTTTTTTACTAGAGAAGAACCCATAACCTAATACACAAACTAATAATACCGCGAATGCTACAAAAATTTTATTTACTTTCATTTTAATAATCTCCTTTTACTTTTATCTTTAATAATATTTTTTGTAATCAAATTTTAGAAGCGTATCTATATAAAAAGACCACTAGAATTTTATCCAGTGGTCCTTACGTATAATTTTAATAATATAAAAAACCACCTAGATATTTCTATGTGGCCTCGATTTTTCCATCACAAATAATCCACATAGATACTTACTTCTCACCTGAGAGCCGTATCTATGTTAAAAAGAAACAAGATCGACTCAGTATCTAGTGGCTTTGCCAACGAATATTTAATTGTAGCGTGTCAACTTGATACAGTTTCATAAATCTTTTTTCTCCTTTACGTTTAATTCTTGTTTACATTATAGCAACACTTTTTTTCGTTGTCAATATTTTTTTGAAAAAAATATATAAAAATTCTGACAATTCAAAAAATACTATATTTCATTATGTAAAACTATACTACTTAATCCCCTCATGATAAACTATTTTCAAAAAAATATTATAAATATATTAACCCAACTTTATTTAATATTTCTGTACTACTTATATCGATTCACATTCAAACTCATTTTTGAAAACCATGAAAATAAGTCGTTTTCATAACTATAAAATTAACATTTTAAAATTAATACACCTCCTAAAGTATTGATAATACTGTTGTATATAGCGGATATATCACTTCTCATTTATTGTATTTTTCATGAAAATAAAATTGAAAATATATCAATTTCATGAAAATTTACACTTGAAAATACATTTTCATAGGAGTATTATTAATATATGTTATTAAAAATAAGTTAGGAGAATTTTTATGGATAGCCATTCAGCTATAGAAAGAGAAAAATTATTTAACAAAGGATTTATTACAATAACTACAATTAACTTTATCGTATTTTTAATTTATTATTGTTTTGTAGTTATTACAGCTAAGTATGCAACTGCTGAATTAGGTGCTACTGCAGCACAAGCAGGTTTTGCCGCAGGTATTTATATTATTGGAACACTTGTCGCTCGTCTTTATATCGGTAAGAAATTAGAAATCATCGGTCGTAAAGAGATCTTACGATTTGGTGCTTTAATTTACTTAATTACAACTGCTGCATATTTAATTTCATCAAATATCATTATTTTAGATACAGTTCGTTTCTTGAATGGATTTGCTTATGGAACTATTTCTACTGCAGCAAACGCAATCGTTACAGCATATATTCCTAAAACTCGTAATGGTGAAGGAATTAATTACTATGGTTTAAGTACAAGTTTAGCAGCTGCTATTGGACCATTTATCGGTATGTTATTACTACCGATTACTGGATTCAACGCAGTTATCATCTTAGCAATTGTATTATCAGTTGCGGTTACTATAGCTTGTTTCTTATTCCCAGTAAAAAATATACAATTAGACGAAAAACAAAAAAAATTACTAAACAGTTGGTCATTAAATACATTTATTGAATATAAAGTATTATTCATTTCTACTGTAGCATTCTTAATTGGTTTAGCATATTCAAGTGTACTAGGATTCTTATCAATTTATGCTGATAGCTTAAACTTATCAACTGCAGGAGCTTTCTTCTTTGTAGTATATGCACTAATTATTACAGCCACTCGTCCATTTGCAGGTCGTATCTTCGATGCACGTGGTGAAAATGCAGTTATGTATCCAAGTTTTGTATTCTTAACTCTAGGATTATTAATGTTAAGTTTCACAAATGGTAGCTTTATGTTACTATTCTCTGGTGCATTAATCGGTTTAGGTTATGGAACATTCATGTCAAACGGACAAGCAGTTTGTTTAAAACTTGTTGATTCTACTAAAGTAGGTATTGCACTTTCTACTTACTTTATCGGATTAGACCTTGGTCTAGGATTTGGACCATACGCTCTAGGTACTGTTCACGGAGTTTTATCATATCAAGGAATTTATATTCTATGTGCAGTTATAACAATCGGAGTAACAGTTCTTTACGCAATGTTCTACAAAGGTAAAGAAGTACGTGTCTTAAAAACTAAAACTAGTCGATAGTAATATTAAAATTATTAAAAAGTAGTCCTAATAAAGGATTACTTTTTTATATCAAACTTATATACATAAAGAGGTGTGAGCATTACTCACACCTCTTTTCATTTTATTTTTCTGGATATCGTCTTGCAACATCAACTAGTTTTTCTTTAATTATCTTCTTAGGATCTTCATTTAGGTGATAACACATTGCAAGAGCATAAATTAGTACATCTGCAAGTTCATCTTTTATCTCTTGAATATTATCACCTTCTTCATTCCATTGAAAATGTTCAAGTAGCTCTGCCGCTTCTATTGAAATACTTTTAGAGAACCTTTCTAAAGTATCATACTTTTCCCATCCTCTTTTTCCTCTAAATTCGGTTATTATAGTTTTTAATTCTTCCATGTTTTACCCTTTAGATTAAGCTATTATTTATTAAATTATTATATAGATTATAAAATTCTGCTAAACTTAGAGTTTCACTTCTTCTTCCTGGCTCAATATCACTATCTACACAAGCATTTTGTAAGTCTTGTTTTTTATCCTTGCCATAACTTGAAATTAAGTTATTTAATAAAGTCTTTCTACGTTGAACGAAACACGAACGTACGAATTTAAAGAATTTAGCATCAGTTTCAAATTCTCGAGTTTCTTTAGTCATGATTTTTACAACTGCACTTTCAACATTTGGTGCTGGTACAAATACTTTTTTCGGTACAGTAAATAGATACTCAACATCAGTATAGTAATTTAATAAAATTGTTAATGAGTTATAATCTTTTGTTCCTACTTTAGCATTTAGTCTATTAGCAACTTCTTTTTGCATCATAACTACATAACCATCAATTTTCTCAGTATTCTCGATTAAATGAGTTAAAATTGGAGTTGTAATATAGTAAGGTAAGTTTGCTACTACCATAATTTTTTCACAATCTGACATTTTCTCAGCGATTATCTTATCAACATCGACTTTTAAGATGTCATTATTAATAATCTCAACATTAGGATAATCAGCAAGTGTCTCTGATAAAATCGGTAAAAGTCTACCATCAATTTCAAATGAAATTACTTTTTTAGCTTTTTTAGCTAGCGCTTCTGTAAGAGAACCAATCCCAGGTCCAATTTCTATTACTCCTACATTTCCATTTACTCCAGCTCCATCAACAATTCTATTTAAGATATTCGCATCTATTAAAAAGTTTTGTCCTAAACTCTTCTTAAACGTGAATCCATGTTTTTTTAGTATCTCAAAAGTTTTCTTAGGTGTTCCTATCATTATTTTAATCCTTTACTTATTTTTGTCATTTCATCTAATAAACGTTCTTTAGAAATATTATACATATTAAGTTTATTTAGTAATTGTTTAGCATTGGTATATCCTATATTTAACCTTTCACAAAGTTCTTCTCTTAGAACTTTTGAAGTAGATCCTCCTACTAAACCTAACTCTATCAATATTTCATTACTTATATCATTTTTCACTTCATCCATCGGTGTATAATGATTTTTTATAGCCGCTATAATATCTTCCTTACTCGCAGCTTCTATTCCTATTTTCCCTTTACTATCTACGGCTTTTTTATTTGAAATATATGCATGTTTTGCCGTCGGGATATTTTTTTCTATAATACTTCTAATTCTCTTTCCCGCATAATCAGGATCCGTTAAAACTATTAATCCTCTTGTTTTTTCTAGAAAGATTAGACGTTCTATTTTTTTCTTAGTTAAGGCAGAACCATTAGTTTCAAATGTATCACAATCTATTGCTTCTTTTACCCTATTGGTATCATCTCTTCCTTCTACTACTATTATTTCTTTGATTTTCATTTTATTATCCTTTAAAAAATTTATCAGTCTATTATAACATATTTAGACAATTTTTGCTCATACTAGCACGAATATTTCAAATAGTTATGTAGTTCATGTGTAATTTCATGGTGAACTTTATACTTATAACCATCACAAAGAAAGTTCTTTTTTATTTCAAATTTATCTTTAAGCTTAATTTTCTCTAGTGCTTTTCCTTTTTTACACACTAATATTTCCCAATATTTTTCAAACTTAACCAAGTAACAATCGTAAGTCTTATCACTCCCATATAAACCAGCCAAATATAAAAGGCCCACAATGTCTAATAGTATATGCCAAAATTTTACCGTTTTTCTTCTTTCTAACAAATAAACCTTCTCACCCTTATTAAGATAATTATATAATTCTTCCATAATCCCCACCTCTTTATACTAATTATATCATAAAAAATCCTCTGCAGAAAAACCTGCAAAGGATTTTTTATTAGTGTATATCTTTTTTCTTAAAGTTAGCTCCACTTACCTCACTAACTGTTCCAATTGATAGAAAGGCATTCTTATCATTTCTAAAGACTATTTTTTTAAGTTTTGATTCTTCAATACGAGTGATTACACAAAAGATGATTTTTGTTTCTTGCCCTGAATAACCACCTTCTCCATGTAATAGAGTTACACCGCGACCTAATCTGTCTTGAATTTCTTGACTTATTACTTGATAGTTACTCGTAATAACCATAACCGATTTAGAATCATTAAGCCCCTCAATAACGATATCCATTACTTTAGATGCAACGAAGTAACTTATCATTGAATAAAGTGCAGCTTCCCATGTGAATACAAATCCAGAAGCGATAAAGATAATAACATTTATCCCAAGGACCATTTCACCTACAGAAATCGGTAATTTTTTAGTAGCATAGATAGAAAACATCTCACTTCCATCTAACGTACCACCATTTCTAATAACTAATCCTACTCCTATTCCAAGGATTATCCCACCGAAAATACATGCTAAGAATGGATCCGTAACAAGTGGTGGAAAATCATGAAAATATGAAGTTGCAAAAGATAAGATAACAATTCCAAAAATAGAAGCTATCGCGAATCCTTTACCAATCTGCTTATATCCCAAATATAGGAATGGGATGTTAAAGACTAGTATGAAAATCCCAAGTGGTAATCCCAAATAGTGACGTGCAATAATAGATACACCAATTACTCCACCATCCAATATATTATTAGGAATTAAGAAAAATTCTAATCCCGCCGCAAAAATTAATGATCCAATAATTATACTTATATATTTCTTTAAAAATTCTATTCTGCTTTCCATTGATTCTCCTTTTTATTTATTTTTTTTGGCAAATAGGACAAAAGTGACTCGAACGCCCTTTTATTGTTACATTTTCCACATCATGACCTAGAGGACAAACTTTTTTCCCATATATTTGATGAAAATTTTGCATATTCCCTTCTCCACCATCAGCGTGAACATAATCAGAAATAGTAGAACCACCTTCTTTAATTGCAAAATCCAAAATATCAACCAATTCTTTAAATAAACTTTCCTTCTTCTTTTTAGAAAGTTCACTTGCTTTTGTCAAAGGATGAATTTTTTGACGGTATAATACCTCACAATCATAGATATTACCACAACCGCAAAATACATTTCCTTCTAAGAGTAGTGCTTTTATAGATTGCTCCCTGTATTTATTTTCTTCCAATTTACTTAAGAAATATTTTTTTGCCATTTTATCAAATGGTTCTGGGGCAAGATTTATGAATGGTTTAAATTTCGTTATATCATCAATATACCTAAGTTCGCCAAATCTTCTAATATCACTATAGACTAATTTTTCTCCAGTAGATAATTCAAAGATTACATGTTGATGTTTATAATAATTTTTGTTGGTAATCTCAGCTATATCCTTAACCAAAAAGAATGCCCCTGTCATTCCAAAGTGAGTAATAATATATCCTTCATTTAATGTGAAATATAAATACTTTCCTCTACGTGATAACTTTTCAATCTCTTTACCTTTCACACTATCTGAAAAAGAGCTAAGTTTTTGTTTAACAATAGCCATTTTTCCTACTTTATGACTATCTTCAACAACCTTAGAATATGTTATATTAACAATTTTCTTATTTATTACTACTTCTTCAAGTCCAAATTTTATATTCTCAACCTCTGGTAATTCTGGCATAATGCACTCCTATTTTTTGTACTTATTATTTTATTTTAATATAAACATTTGAAAATTTCAAAGAATACCAACTTTCTTTTCAGTTACAGTATGCAAAATTATCAAGTTTTTTTCATTATTTTACCTCATTATTATAGCGTTAAGGGTCATTATGTAGTATAATAAAAAAGTTAAATGAAAAAAAGGGGTCTAATATTAGATGGAAGAAAAAATGTCTAGACGAAAAAGAATTAGTACACCCTCTTACAAAAATGGAGGCGAACCTCCTAAAAAAAGAGGGATTAGAAAAATATTAATGACAATCTTTGCATTATTAATACTTGGAATTGGTGGTTTTGCCGCATATACGTTTTTCAACTTTTCTAGTTCAGCACAAAAAGGTTATAAAAATGTAAATTATTTAAAAGAGGTTGATCCTAACTTCAAAAAATTCTCAGTATTAATACTGGGTATTGATATGAATGATGATCGAAAAGCACAAGGGCAAACACGTGAAGATAGTAGAACGGATTCAATGATCTTAGCCACTGTAAACAAGGATAAAAAACGTATGGATATGGTAAGTATCCCGCGTGATTCACTTAGCCTTATGAGAGAAAAAGATGATGAACATAATGATAGTGCTTATTTCTATGATAAAATCACTCATGCTCATGCTTATAATGATGTTAAAGGAACTACTAATGCAGTAGAAAACTTATTACATACACCAATTAACTTCTATGTATTAATAAACTTTAAAGCGTTCGAACAAACTGTTGATGCTTTCGGCGGAATTGATTTATATGTTCCATTTGACATGGATGAACAAAATGCTAATGGTGAAGAAAATACTGTTAAATTAACGAAAGGTTGGCACACACTAAACGGTGAACAAGCACTTGCCTTTTCACGTAGTAGATACTACGATAGTGATATCGAACGTGGTCAACGTCAACTTCAGGCTATCCACGCTCTTATTGATAAAGCAAAAAGTTTAAACGCGCTATCAAAAATTAACGATGTTATAAATATTGCTGGTGATAATGTAGAACACAACTTAACTACAACTCAAATTTCTTCAGCTATTAAGATGTTTATCAATGATGATATCGAGATTGTATCACATAGAATTGATGGTTACGATGTGACTTATAACGGCGTTTATTATTACTATCCACGTCCATTGTCACTTCTATACGCTTCATCAGCCTTAAGAAACAATCTTGATTTACCACTTCCAAAAGCAACTGATCTATTAAATATATATTATCAAGGACATATTGCAATTGGACTTAAAGAATATAAAATAGATAATCTTCGCTTACCAGATACATACCAAGCTACTAATCTTACAATAATGTCCCCAGAAGACTTACTAGAAAATCTTCCGGAAAGACTTACTAAAGAAAATCTGAAAAAAGATATTACCGTAAGCAATGAGAATCGTCCAAATGAAAATAGTAATACTGAAAACAATACTAACAATAGCAATGAACAGTAAAATACTACAACTGATATCGGTACTATAAATACCCATCAAAATACTGAAGTTAATAACAATCAAGAATAATTAATATCCCATCAAAAACTATTTTTGATGGGATATTAATTATTTATTTG
>ERZ773006.517-NODE-517-length-17642-cov-5.44027_pt1 | contig 17642 bp, 5 predicted proteins | sample MGYA00580843_ERZ773006 | MGnify/ENA primary metagenome ERZ773006 (study PRJEB29015, sample SAMEA2738011) | human oral metagenome | biome: human oral; feature: human-associated habitat; material: dental | place: China | collected 2052 ... | reverse complement strand
ATATTACGGCTACCAGTGCGAACCCTGCAACCATCACAACGACCATTCATCTGAAGGATGACCTTTATCATTCTTTCCGAAACACATGGCAACGTAATGTTGCTGCTATTGACAATGCGTCAAATATGAACCGTCCAAATGGTTTGGGTGAGATTCGGATTACCCAGGGGCGTCTCGCTGATCGTACGCCAGGTGTGGCGCCGACAAGCACTATTCAGGTGACGAGTCTAACTGCATTGACAGATGCAGATAAGAGCAAGGTGATTGCTGCTGTGTCGGCTGTTAATCCAGAGGTGGCCAACCGGATTAAGTCCTATACGGTTAATAGTGATGGTACGGTTACCATTACTTATAAAGATAGTACGACCAATGTCGTAGCGGTGAAAGTGTCAGATAGCGATCACAGTCAGTCTGTATCAAACAGTCAGAGTGCATCTACGAAGACTTCGCAATCGATCAGTCAGTCTTTAAGTGCGAAGCAATCACAGAGCGTATCGGCTCAGCAGAGCATTTCATTGAGCCAGTCACTGAGCTCGGTTCGCTCACAAAGTTTGTCAGCTTCACTAAGCCAATCAGCGTCGGTAAAAAAATCTGAATCTGTGAAGGTTTCGGAGTCAGCTTCTGCAAGTGTCAGTGCCTTGCTATCTGCTTCGGTATCAGCAAGTGTATCCAAAGTGGTTAGCCAGTCTGTCTCAAGTTCGACATCCGCTTTAACGAGCGCCTCTGTTTCAGTGAGTCAGTCAGCATCAGCATCGCTTTCACAGTCGGTATCAGAGTCACTAAGTCAATCTATTCGCGAGTCGGCTTCAAAATCCGTAAGCCAATCGCAATCTGAGTCAGCATCAGTATCTTTGAGTGAGTCCGCTAGAAAATCAGCATCGTTGAGCACTTCCGTATTAGAGAGTCAATCAGCCTCTACTTCGGTGTCGGTTTCAACGTCTGAATCGGTGTCGACTTCCGAATCAGTATCTGCATCTGAGTCAGCGTCAACATCTGAGTCGGCATCTACCTCAGAATCAGTTTCTACTTCAGAATCAGTGTCAACGTCTGAATCAGTGTCAACGTCTGAATCAGTATCAACGTCCGAATCAGTGTCAGCGTCTGAGTCGGTATCAGCGTCTGAATCAGTGTCAACGTCCGAGTCAGTTTCAACATCAGAATCAGTGTCTACTTCTGAATCAGTGTCTACTTCTGAATCAGTCTCAACCTCTGAATCAGCGTCAGCGTCTGAGTCAGTCTCAACGTCTGAGTCAGTCTCAACCTCTGAATCAGCATCGACCTCTGAGTCAGTCTCAACGTCTGAGTCGGCATCTACTTCAGAATCTGTATCAACGTCTGAGTCAGTGTCAGCCTCTGAGTCGGTTTCAACATCCGAGTCAGTTTCAGCGTCTGAGTCGGTATCAGCGTCTGAATCAGTGTCAGCGTCCGAGTCAGTATCAGCGTCAGAATCAGTATCTACATCAGAATCGGTTTCAACCTCTGAGTCAGTTTCAACCTCAGAATCAGTATCGACTTCAGAGTCTGAATCAACATCTGAGTCGGTATCGACATCAGAGTCGGTTTCAACGTCAGAATCAGTATCGGCGTCAGAGTCAGTTTCAGCGTCGGAATCTGTATCAACGTCTGAATCAGTATCCGAATCAGTCTCTACGTCTGAATCAATCTCGACATCTGAATCATTGTCAGCGTCTGAATCAGTGTCAACGTCTGAGTCAGTCTCAACGTCTGAATCAGTCTCAGCATCTGAGTCAGTTTCAGCGTCAACGTCAACTTCAGAATCAGTCTCAACGTCTGAGTCAGCATCTATGTCTGAATCAGTGTCAACGTCTGAGTCAGCATCTATGTCTGAATCAGTGTCAACGTCTGAGTCAGCATCTATGTCTGAATCAGTGTCAACGTCTGAGTCAGCATCTGTGTCTGAATCAGTGTCGACATCAGAATCAGTTTCAGTGTCGGAATCTGTATCAACATCCGAATCTGTATCTACATCAGAATCAGTTTCAGCCTCTGAGTCAGCGTCAACATCCGAATCAGTCTCAACCTCTGAATCTGTATCTACGTCTGAGTCAGTCTCATCGTCTGAATCGGTTTCTACATCAGAATCAATCTCAACCTCAGAGTCGGTTTCAACATCCGAATCAGTCTCGACCTCTGAGTCAGTTTCAGTCTCTGAATCGGTATCTACGTCTGAGTCAATTTCAACCTCAGAGTCGGCATCTACCTCTGAGTCAGTTTCAGCGTCTGAATCAGTGTCAGCGTCCGAATCAGTTTCAGCGTCTGAATCGGTATCGACGTCTGAATCGGTATTGACGTCCGAGTCATTGTCAGCGTCTGAATCGGTATCTACGTCTGAGTCGGTATCAACGTCCGAATCGGTTTCTGTATCTGAATCAGTGTCAACGTCCAAGTCAGCGTCAACTTCTGAATCAGTCTCAACATCAGAATCGGCATCAACATCTGAGTCAGTCTCAACCTCAGAATCCGTCTCGACGTCTGAGTCAGTTTCAACCTCTGAATCAGTCTCAACATCCGAGTCAGTATCGACATCTGAGTCATTGTCAGCGTCTGAATCATCGTCAGCGTCTGAGTCAGAATCTGCATCTGAGTCAGCGTCAACGTCCGAATCAGTGTCAACGTCCGAATCAGTATCGACATCCGAGTCATTGTCCGCGTCAGAGTCAGTCTCAACTTCTGAATCAGTGTCGACATCCGAGTCGGTTTCTGTATCTGAATCAGTTTCAACGTCTGAATCAGTGTCGACATCCGAGTCAGTATCAACATCAGAATCGGCATCAACATCCGAGTCAGTCTCAACTTCTGAGTCAGTATCAGCGTTCGAGTCATTGTCAGCCTCAGAATCCGTCTCTACTTCAGAATCAGTTTCAGAGTCTGAGTCAGTTTCAGAGTCTGAGTCGGTGTCAACATCCGAATCGGTTTCAGCCTCAGAATCAGTCTCTACTTCAGAATCAGTATCAACGTCTGAATCGGTGTCAACATCCGAATCGGTTTCAGCCTCAGAATCAGTATCTACTTCAGAATCAGTATCAACGTCTGAATCGGTTTCTGTATCAGAATCAGTTTCTACTTCTGAATCAGTTTCGACTTCCGAATCATTGTCAACATCTGAATCAGTTTCGACATCAGAATCTGAATCAACATCAGAATCAGTTTCGACATCAGAATCAGTTTCTACCTCTGAGTCAGTTTCAGCCTCAGAATCAGTCTCTACTTCAGAATCAGTATCTACTTCAGAATCAGTATCAACGTCTGAATCAGTATCGGCTTCAGAGTCAGTTTCAACCTCAGAGTCAGCGTCGACCTCAGAATCAGAGTCAGCGTCGACATCCGAATCAGTATCGACATCCGAGTCGGTTTCTGTATCTGAATCAGTGTCTACTTCAGAATCAGCATCAACCTCTGAATCAGTATCGACATCCGAGTCATTGTCCGCGTCAGAGTCAGTTTCAACCTCAGAGTCAGCGTCGACATCCGAATCAGTATCGACATCCGAGTCGGTTTCTGTATCTGAATCAGTGTCTACTTCAGAATCAGCATCAACCTCTGAATCAGTATCGACATTCGAGTCATTGTCCGCGTCAGAGTCAGTATCAACGTCTGAATCAGTGTCGACATCCGAGTCGGCTTCTGTATCTGAATCAGTATCAACGTCTGAATCAGTATCAGCCTCAGAATCTGTATCTACATCTGAATCAGTGTCTGCATCTGAATCAGCATCGACATCCGAATCAGTATCATCATCTGAATCGGCATCAACATCCGAGTTAGTATCTATGTCTGAGTCAGCGTCGACATCCGAATCAGTATCATCATCTGAGTCAGTCTCAACCTCTGAATCAGTGTCTGCATCAGAGTCGGTTTCAACATCCGAGTCAGTATCTACATCTGAGTCGGTTTCAACGTCCGAATCGGTTTCTGTATCTGAATCAGTATCATCATCTGAGTCAGTGTCTACGTCCGAATCGGTTTCGACATCAGAGTCAGTGTCTACGTCCGAATCGGTTTCGACATCAGAGTCAGTATCAACGTCTGAATCGGTTTCTGTATCTGAATCAGTGTCAACGTCCGAGTCAGTGTCTACTTCTGAATCAGTTTCGACATCTGAATCATTGTCAACGTCCGAATCAGTTTCGACATCTGAGTCAGCCTCTGCGTCCGAATCAGTTTCGACATCTGAGTCAGCCTCTGCGTCCGAATCAGTTTCAGCATCAGAATCAGTGTCTACATCAGAATCGATCTCAGCATCCGAATCAGTGTCAACGTCTGAATCAGAATCTGCGTCTGAGTCGGTTTCAACGTCCGAATCAGTCTCGGTATCAGAGTCAGTGTCTACATCTGAATCAACATCTGTTTCTGAATCAGGCTCAGTGTCCGAATCAGTCTCGACATCTGAGTCAGCATCAACATCTGAATCATTGTCAACGTCCGAATCGGTTTCTGTATCTGAATCTGTGTCGACATCCGAGTCGGTCTCAGCATCTGCTTCAGAATCAGTCTCAACATCCGAATCAGTATCAACGTCTGAATCAGTATCAGCCTCAGAGTCAGTTTCAACATCAGAATCAGTCTCAGTCTCAACGTCTGAATCAGTCTCTACGTCCGAATCCGCATCTACGTCAACATCTGAGTCAGTGTCTGCATCAGAATCGGCTTCGACATCAGCAAGTCAATCAACATCAGATAATAGTTCGCAATCGGCATCGCTGAGTCAATCAACATCTGGTTTAAGTGCAATCTCAATCTCAGTCTCAGCATCAACAAGTGGTTCACAAAAACAAAGTCAATCTGAAACACTACCGAATACGGGGCAAACAGCATCTGTAACAACTGCTCTTCTTGGAACAGTTTTAGGACTTGCTGGAGCATCAGTACTTGGTCGTCGTAAAAGAGAAGATGAAGAATAATCTTCCAGACTCATTTGAATCAATCCTTTCTCGTTGATAGGTAATAAGAAAAAATTTAAAAAGAGAACTTTCGGGTTCTCTTTTGTGTTTTCTTCTGTATAAGTGAGATAAAATAGTATAAAAAGGGCTCATTTTAGTTACTTTAAGAGGAAAATTAGTGTATAATAACTCGATATCTTATTTTTGAGGAGAGGAAATGTTTTTTAAGCGTTCGAAGGGTGAGTTTCGTGAAACGGAGCGAATCACACGTTATAAATTAATCAAATCAGGAAAAACTTGGGTGCGGGCATCTATCTCGCAACTAGGGTTTTTTCGTATCTCTCGTGGTGATGCGACTGATAAAATCGTGGGACCTTTCGAAACTTCTGCTTATCCAGTTCCTGCTCCGATTTCTAAAGGGATCCTTGTGTTGGGGGCTCTTGCTGGAGCAACTACAATTGCTACACCTGTGTTGGCAGAGGAAAATGAGGTGAGTTCGTTTCTTGAATCTGAAATCATTCCAACAACAGGTGTGGTTGGTCAGGACAGTTTTGTTTTGGGGACGACATCTGCTACAGATTCTGGATCAATGAACCGGTCTGTCAGTGAATCCCTATCACATACGGAGTCAGGTAGTCAGTCTATTTCAAAAAGTAGTTCTTTATCACAGTCGGTTTCTTTGAGCGAATCCTATGTTGCAAGTAATTCAGCTAGTCATGTAGACAGTCCGTTAGCTTCTGAACAGGATCCTGAAATCAGTGAGAAAGTAAACGAGAATCAAACCACTCGCTCAGAGGAAGACGTAAAACGTCTACAAGCCTTGGCTTTGGATTTATACGCCTATCGTGCTCAGGCTTTGGAGATCCCTGGGACAGAATCTGCTATTGAAAGTGGAGATCTGGCTTTAGAAGCGATTCGAAGCGGTTTGTCCAATCCAGCGATCCAAATTGAAGCTGTTGAAGGCCAAGCAAAGAGTGCTCGGAATCGCTTAGCCAATGCGGTGCTTCGTGCGACATCAGGCCAACGAGATCCGCGCACAGGCGGTTCGTTAGATGCAGAGAATCGTTTTCGTGCGCCGTTTTTCATGAGTGGACCTGCAAATAATTATTTGATTACAGCTTACAATTCAGACCCTGTTAAGCTACAGTACATTGTAAGAGAGCGAAGTGGTGGGGTCATCTTGACCTATATGGGATATGCTCCAAACAGTGAGCGCATTGAAGGCGTTTTAGTTCCCAATGCGACTCTGAAATCTCCGTTCGCACCTATGTTGATCGAAGGGAAAATTGGAGGAAATGAGGTCGTAGAACCCGGAAAGACTTATACGATTACAGTTCGTTTTACCAATTCGAACAATCAGTTTATTGATCGCTCTTTCCGAATTAAAGTTTTACCTCAAAATGACGGCATTCGTAACCCGATTAGAGATGTAGCGACCGAGCTCTATGTCAACGATACTAGCAATCTAGCAGAGGTTGAGAAAGATAGGATCTGGGAAGCGTTCAAGGCATCTAATCCCCAAATTGTGAGCTCAAAGGACTTCAAGGAGTATTCTGTCTCAGCGTCAGGTGTAGTGACTATTACTTATAAAGATAACACTTCAAATGATGTGACTGTCCCTGTCAAGCACCTTCCAGTACCTACAGTTACGACGCGACTATTGGAGAAAGCGAATACCCAGACACCTGTAACAGTGACAGGTGCCAATCCTGGGTCGACAGTCGTTTTGTATAACAATGACGAAGAAGTTGGAAGAGCAGTAGCCGATGCTTCTGGTCAGGTGATAGTAGTGCCTACAGTGCCCTTGCAGTCAGGTGGAGTGAATGCAAAAGCTCTCATCTTCTACGGTGATCATCCGGTTTATTCGGATGCAAGTAATTTGGTTGCGGTAACGATGGACTCAACAGAATATAGTCAATCTGTATCGAATTCAGAGTCTATTTCGACAAGTCGATTCGAATCTGTTCGTGCATCAGAGCTTGCTTCAAAGAATGCTCTTGTATCAGCTTCGGTATCAGCCAGCACTAGTGAGTCCGTAACAGTCTCCACCTCAGTTTCGGAGAGTGAACGAGTGTCAGAATCGGTATTCATTTCTGAATCAGCATCGACGTCTGAATCATTGTCAACCTCTGAGTCAGTTTCAGAGTCGGAATCAGTGTCAATGTCCGAATCAGTTTCGACATCAGAGTCAGTTTCGACATCAGAGTCAGTTTCAGTCTCTGAATCGGTATCGACGTCTGAGTCGGTTTCTACATCTGAATCAGTGTCTGCATCCGAATCGGTCTCGACGTCTGAGTCGGTCTCAACGTCTGGGTCAGTGTCAACATCCGAATCGGTATCCGAGTCAGTCTCAGCCTCTGAATCAGTCTCTGCTTCTGAATCAGTGTCAACGTCCGAATCGTTTTCTGTATCTGAATCAGTATCTACTTCTGAATCAGCATCGACATCCGAGTCATTGTCCGCGTCTGAGTCAGCGTCAACCTCAGAATCAGTGTCTACATCCGAATCGGTTTCTGTATCTGAATCAGTGTCTACTTCTGAATCAGCATCAACATCTGAGTCGGTTTCAACGTCAGAATCAGTATCGGCGTCTGAGTCAGTATCTACGTCAGAATCAGTCTCAACCTCTGAATCGGCATCGACATCAGAATCGGCATCAACATCTGAATCCGTTTCGACGTCCGAATCAATCTCGACATCAGAGTCAGTTTCAGCCTCTGAGTCGGTATCTACGTCTGAGTCAGCATCTACATCAGAATCTGTATCAACCTCTGAATCTGTATCGACATCAGAATCAGTTTCAACGTCGGAATCTGCGTCAACATCGGAATCAGTATCAGCATCCGAATCATTTTCAATGTCTGAGTCGGTATCGACATCAGAATCAGTCTTAGCCTCCGAGTCGGCATCTACATCAGAGTCAGCGTCAATTTCTGAATCAGCTTCTGTGTCTGAGTCAGTTTCAACTTCTGAATCGGTTTCAACCTCTGAATCAGTATCTGCGTTCGAATCGGTTTCTGTATCTGAATCAGTGTCAACATCCGAGTCAGCATCAACCTCTGAATCAGTTTCTGTTTCTGAGTCAGTTTCGACCTCCGAATCAGTCTCGACGTCTGAGTCAGTCTCAGTGTCGGAATCAGTCTCAATCTCTGAATCAGTGTCAACGTCCGAATCAGCATCTGCTTCTGAATCAGTCTCAACCTCTGAATCGGTATCGGCGTCTGAGTCAGTTTCAACATCTGAATCAGTCTCGGCGTCTGAGTCTGTATCAACGTCTGAATCAGTATCTACATCTGAATCAGTTTCAACGTCCGAATCGGTTTCTGTATCTGAATCGGTGTCTATTTCTGAATCAGCATCAACGTCTAAGTCAGTATCAACATCTGAATCAGTGTCTACGTCCGAGTCGGCATCTGCATCCGAATCAGTATCAACGTCTGAGTCGGTTTCAACGTCCGAATCGGTTTCAACGTTCGAATCGGTTTCTGTATCTGAATCAGTGTCTATTTCTGAATCGGCATCGACATCCGAGTCAGCATCTACCTCAGAATCTGTATCAACGTCTGAGTCAGTTTCAACGTCCGAATCTGCGTCTACATCGGAATCAGTTTCAACGTCTGAGTCAGCGTCAACTTCTGAATCGGTCTCAACCTCTAAGTCAGCATCAGCCTCTGAGTCATTGTCAGCATCGTTGAGTAGCTCAGTCTCAGAAAGTCAGTCAGTCTCTACTTCAGAGTCAGTTTCGACATCAGAGTCAGTTTCGACATCAGAGTCAGTGTCTACGTCCGAATCAGCCTCTGCTTCTGAATCAGTGTCAACATCCGAGTCAGCGTCTGAGTCAGCATCAACGTCTGAGTCGGTATCGACATCCGAGTCTGTCTCAACGTCTGAATCAGTTTCTGTATCTGAGTCAGCATCAGCCTCTGAGTCGGCCTCTACATCAGAATCAGTCTCAACCTCTGAATCGGCATCAACATCCGAGTCAGCGTCTGCTTCTGAATCAGTGTCAACATCCGAGTCAGCGTCTGAGTCAGTTTCAACGTCCGAATCGGTTTCTGTATCTGAATCAGTCTCAGCATCAGCCTCTGCGTCCGAGTCAGCATCAACTTCTGAATCAGTGTCTACGTCTGAATCGGTGTCAACATCCGAATCAGTTTCTGCATCTGAATCAGTATCAATATCCGAATCAGTGTCTACGTCTGAATCAGTTTCAACATCGGAATTAGTATCAACGTCTGAATCAATCTCGACCTCCGAATCATTGTCAGCTTCGTTGAGCAGTTCAGTATTAGAAAGTCAGTCAGTCTCTACTTCGCTTTCAGTTTCGACATCAGTATCTGCATCTGAGTCAGCATCATTGAGTACCTCTGCACCTGAATCAACTTCAACATCAGTAAGTACTTCAGTTTCAGTGAGTCAATCACAATCAGGATCAACATCTGGTAGCGGTTCATACTCTAACTCAATGAGCCAATCAATTTCTCATTCAGAGTCATTGTCTGCATCAGAATCAGCAAGTGGATCACAAAAACACAGCCAATCTGTGGCCCTTCCAAATACTGGCGAAACAGGATCTGTAACATCGGCTCTTCTCGGAGTAGTTACAGGGTTAGCTGGAATTGCTGGACTTACCCGACGTAAAAAGAAGGGGAACTGATCTAGTAGGAAATATCATTTTTTTCGAGTGAATCTCATAGGAGATTCACTTTTTTTCTAGTAGAATGAAGTATTTTTAATGTGTTACAAAAAAATTTGAAAATTAAACGATAATATATAAGTTTTTTGTAGCAAATTACTTGAATCTACGTAGTATTGCTGTATAATGAATAATGACTACAATGTAAGGGGAATATCATGCAATTTAAGCGTTCAAAAGGAAACTTTCGTGAAACAGATCGTGTCGTACGCTTCAAATTAATTAAATCAGGAAAAAATTGGCTTCGAGCATCAACAGCTGCTCTAGGCCTCTTTCGCGTGGTGCGTGGGCAAGTGGAGGAGACTATCATTGCTAACGTGCAGCAAGATCAAATAGAAAGTCAAAAGAATAACCAAGCCTTCTTAAAGGGTTTGATTACGGTAGGGACTGTTTTTGGGGGTGCTGTGCTTGCTACGACAGCTAGGGCGGAGGATGCAACATCACTTGCACCAACGGTTTCTGAGACAAAAGAGGAAACCTTGGCAGAAGTGGATAGTGTGGTTTTAGCAAAAACTTCAAGCCAGCCCTCAGAATCCATCTCTGTTTCAGGATCAACTAGTTTTTCTACATCTGAGAGTGCGTCTGCTTCGATCAGTGAATCTACGTCTTTATCCTTGAGCGAAGTTGGATCAACTGCATTATCAACGGCATTTAGCGAGTCTGCTCGAGCTCTAGAGTCAGAGGTAGTTGTTGATGAACCGACTAGTTTAGAAGAAGCCACTGTTTTAGAACAAAATACCTCTGAAGCTGAATTGCTTCAAGAAATTGCAGGGAATTACGCGTCTAAAATGACGGATACGAATCGTAGAGCAGTGGTTGAAGCGGTTATTAACAAAGTGCAGGCTGAAGTTGCTGCAAGCAATCGCCTGATCTACACCAATGCAAGTGCTCAAGCTTATGCTGACCAGCGCGATCGTTTGGAGAAAGCTGTCGATGAGATGATGACGACCTTGACAGCTGCAGGTTTTGTGGGAAATACAAATGTAGATGGGAAACCTGCGATCTCTGCTCAGTTAGCACCTCTAGCTGAAGAAACATACTTGGCTGATAATGTATTGGATATGACCCCAAACCCAGAAGATCCCAATGGTGCGAGTGTAGAAGATCCTACACTTGACACACCAGGATATGCTAAGGATCCTCATCTAGATAAAGATCTCTTAAGATTTTCGCCTGAAGAGTTGAAAAATTTCTTAGGTGAACCCTACACCAATCGTTATACATTTGGTATTTGGGACTTTGTGAATAAACAAGGAGAGTCACTTGGTTACTATGCGACCATGTCGATTGATATCAGTGAGATAGATCCGGAAAAGCATAAGGCAATGGATGTCTATTTCCGCATTGTCCGAAAATCGGATGGGGCTGAAATTTTTTCACAAACTGTATCTCCAGAAGGATATGGCCAAGATATTCAATTACCAAAAGAAGTACTGATTGGTCAGGCTCCCTTTGGGAACAAGGTTTTTAATTCGAAACCTACTACAGGTAATGGGACTTTTGGAATGCTGACGAATTTTATTCCGGAACAGGCTTTCTTATTCCGGAGTATTTATGATGTCATGACGCCTGAGAATCAGGGGCAATTGATTAGGACGTACCCTAGTATCAAAATTCCATCTATGATGGGACAACAATCGACCTTCTATAGGGAAGTTGACCCGAATGGTAGATGGTTTAATGGGGAATATGAACCAACGGGGAAAGAAAGATCCTTACTAGAGTATAGAATCTACGGATTGGAAGGCCAGCATTATACAGCTTCCAATCCACGCGAATTTCCTGGTTATGTACAGGTCCCAGCGCATACCGTATTCCCAAATCGTCAAAGTGGGGTGTTCGATAATAGCAAGAATGGGAAATCAAGAATTGAACTATTAGGGGATGCGCGTGAGCATTTCATTAAAAGTGAAGTTGTCACCCTTAATCAAAATGGTGATTATTCTCTTCGCTACTATGTTTTAGATCCTTCTAAAATCCATGATGTTAGTAGTGGTGATGTAGGAAATGCTAAGGTAACCGATGTATATACACTTGTTTATGAAAAAGAATTTAAACAAGATAGTACGGATAACCTTTCAGATTTAGGTGGAACTCGTAAAGTTGAAAGTAAAAACAAGGATTATTTCCTGAATGTTACACCAAAACGAATAGATTACCAACATTTTGAGTTGGATATTACAGGTTGGTTCTCTAGTAAGGAGACAGTTACATACACTGATGAGAAAACAGGAATAGAATATACTGTTCCAAAACCATTCACGGAACTTCCAAAATCGGCCTACCTCGATAAAAATACGACCATGGTCGTTGGAGAAGATGCAACACCTCAAGGAGCAGATGGTTTTTCCAACTTCAAACAAACGATCAAAAAAATAGTAGATTCATACCCCTTAACGAGTGTGAATTATTACTATCGGAAGATGACACCGTCAGAATCTACTTCACAATCTCAAAACTTCTCGATTTCAACTTCAGAGTCACTAGTTTCAGAATCCATTTCATCTTCTCAATCTGTTTCGGTCAGTGAGTCCGTTTCCTTGTCACAAGCATCTAGCTCCGCCAGTCAATCAGATTCACAGGTTTCAACCTCGATTTCCTTGTCACAATCTGTATCGACAAGCGAATCCAACTCGTTGGTTCAGGAATCGATCTCCACTAGTCAGTCGGAGTCTCTAGTCCAAGAGTCGGTTTCAGCCAGTCAATCAGATTCCTTGATTAAAGAATCCGTATCTGCCAGCCAGTCTGATTCGTTGGTTCAGGCCTCTGTTTCAGCAAGTCAATCGGATTCGTTAGTTCAGGCCTCAGTCTCTGCTAGCCAGTCTGAGTCGTTGCTTCAGGAATCCGTTTCGGCCAGCCAGTCTGATTCCTTGGTTCAAGAATCAGTTTCTTCAAGCCAATCTGAGTCGCTGGTTCAAGAGTCGATTTCAGCGAGTCAATCAGAGTCATTGATTAAAGAATCTGTATCAGCTAGTCAATCCGACTCACAATCAAAAGCAGCATCAGCATCTAAGAGTGAGTCTGAAAAAGCCTCGAAATCTGTTTCGTTGAGTCAGTCGGTATCCTTATCTAATTTAGTATCTAGATCAATTTCTGTGTCTCAATCGCAGTCAACATCGGCGGTTGGATCGGAGGAAGTGGTTTCTCAACTGATTTCCTTGTCACAATCTATTTCGATGAGCAAAAAGCTGTCAGAATCCGTTTCGTTGAGTCAGTCAGAGTCTTTGCTTCAGGAATCCGTATCGTCTAGCCAATCCGATTCGTTGCTCAAAGAATCCGTATCAGCTAGTCAATCTGATTCCTTGGTTCAAGCGTCGGTTTCCGCAAGTCAGTCCGATTCTTTGCTTCAGGGATCAGTATCTGCCAGCCAATCAGATTCGTTAGTTCAAGCATCCGTTTCCGCAAGTCAGTCCGAGTCATTGGTTCAGGAATCAGTATCTTTCAGTCAGTCAGACTCGCTGATTCAAGAATCAGTTTCAGCGAGTCAATCCGACTCGTTGGTTCAGGCATCTGTATCGTCTAGCCAATCCGATTCGTTGCTCAAAGAATCCGTATCAGCTAGTCAATCTGATTCCTTGGTTCAAGCGTCGGTTTCCGCAAGTCAGTCCGATTCTTTGCTTCAGGGATCAGTATCTGCCAGCCAATCAGATTCGTTAGTTCAAGCATCCGTTTCCGCAAGTCAGTCCGAGTCATTGGTTCAGGAATCAGTATCTGTCAGTCAGTCAGACTCGCTGATTCAAGAATCAGTTTCCGCGAGTCAATCCGATTCGCTAGTTCAAGAGTCGATTTCAGCTAGTCAATCTGAGTCCTTGATTCAAGCATCAGTTTCCGAAAGTCAATCGCAATCTACTTCTGATATCAAATCTAAGTCTCAAATTACAGAATCTATGTCCTTTTCTCGTTCTGATTCAATGAGTCAGTCGGAATCGCAAGTATCGACTGATTTGCAATCAACATCATTGAGTCAATCAGAATCGTTGGTGCGAGAGTCAGTTTCTGCGAGTGAATCGGAATCATTGGTTCGGGAGTCTGTATCGGCCAGTCAATCAGAGTCGCAGGTTCAAGTCTCAGTATCTGCTAGCCAATCAGATTCGTTGGTTCAAGCATCTGTATTGACCAGCCAATCAGAATCACTAGTTCAAGAGTCGATTTCAGCGAGTCAATCCGATTCGCTAGTTCAAGGGTCGATTTCAGCCAGTCAATCAGAGTCGCTGGTACAAGGATCAGTTTCTGCCAGCCAATCAGACTCGTTGGCTCAAGCATCTGTATCGGCCAGTCAATCCGATTCCCTGGTTCAGGAGTCTGTATCTGCCAGCCAGTCAGACTCGCTGATTCAAGCATCCGTTTCAGCAAGTCAATCTGATTCTTTGATCCAAGCTTTGGTTTCTGCCAGTCGATCGGATTCGTTGGTTCAGTCATCGGTATCTGCTAGTCAATCTGAATCGCTGGTACAAGAGTCCGTTTCGGCTAGCCAATCCGAGTCATTGGTTCAGGAATCTGTATCTGCCAGTCAATCCGAGTCGCAGGTTCAAGCTTCAGTATCTGCTAGCCAATCGGATTCGTTGGTTCAAGCATCTGTATTGACCAGCCAATCAGAATCGCTGGTTCAGGCCTCGGTATCTGCCAGCCAGTTCGATTCGCTAGTTCAAGCTTCTGTCTTAACAAGCAAATCTGTTTCAACTTCTCATGTCGTAGCTGCATCGCAGGTTTCAGAGTCTGTATCGTTCTCTCGATCCGTTTCTGAGAGTCTATCTGCTTCACAATGGACATCCTATTCAGAATCTCTAGCGTCAGCCTCACTATCGAAGTCAGACTCCTACAGCCAATCAACTTCGCTCCTTTCTTCAAGCGAATCTGCTTCAACGTCCATGCCAGTATCTGAATTTCCTTTGACGAGTGTTTCAGATTCTATAAGCGCATCATCGACAGAGAGTCAATCCTTATCGCAGGAAATTTCTGAATGGATCAGTGTGTCTTATGCGTCAAGTTTCTCTGCTGTGACAAGTTCTTCGGAGTCTGTCGTGTCTTCGTTTGGCACCTCTTACTCAGAATCTCCATCAGATGCAAGCTCACTAACTGCGACGCACTCTTCCGGACCTGCTCTTCCAGAGACAGGTGCCCATCCTTCATCTAATATTCTTGCTACAGGAGCTTCCATTCTTCTGTCTGGATTAGCCCTTTTAGGAATTCGGAAAAAAGATGGCAAATAAAACCTTAAAAGACCGGAATGAACCGGTCTTTTATTGATCTAGAATGTCTAAGAAGTTGGGAAATATGTTATAATGAATGAGGAAGTTTTCGTTGAGGGATATGAAAAAGGTTACTTTGTGAAAAGCTCTGTTTGCCTTCATATCTTCAGAAAATATGGGATTAAAAAAGAAGAGTCAGAGGAAAGAGATGAAAATCCATTTTACAAATTTATTTGGGCAATCTTCGAAAAGTGTTGCCCTGATGGCACAAAACGATATTATGAATGTGGTTCGTGAACTTGGGGTTAATGAACTAGGGATCTACTTTTATGATCATAGCAATGAACCAGCTAGCGAATTGAACTCGCGAATGGATGGGATTTTAGCAGGCGTTGCTTTTGGGGATATCGTCTTCGTTCAATCTCCTTCTTGGAATGGAATTGAGTGGGACCGCCGTTTGGTTGATAAGTTAAAACTCCTTCAAACCAAGCTGGTCATGTTTATCCATGATGTTCCACCACTCATGTTTGAGAGCAATTATTACCTAATGCCTAACTATATCGACATGTACAATCAGAGTGATCTGGTCGTTGTTCCGTCAGAGCAAATGTACCATCGTCTAGTATCAGAAGGGCTCACAGTGAAAAAATATGTGGTCCAAAAGTTGTGGGATTTGACCCACAGTTTGGATCTTTACACTCCGCAATTTGAGAAAAAACTGATCTTCTCAGGAAATCCTTCACGTTTCCCACATATCATCGATTGGAAATATGAGACACCCCTTCATGTCTATACCGAACCAGTTGAAGGAGTCGATTATTCTAAGATCCATATGGAAGGCTGGCGGACTAAGCAAGAGTTGCTTCTCGAGCTTTCCAAGGGTGGTTTTGGGCTTGTCTGGGGAAATTCTGAGAATCCTGAGGATGAGCGGGATTACTACAAAGAAAATATTTCCTACAAACTATCGACTTATCTATCTGCAGGTCTTCCGGTAGTAGTGCCAGACTATTTGTCAAATGCAGACTATATTCGAGAAAAAGGGCTGGGCTTTGTAGCCTCCAGCCTTGAAGAAGCCAATCGTTTGGTCCAAGACTGTACAGAAGAAGAGTATGCCCAAATGGTCCGAAAGGCTCAATATACTTCTTATTTGATCCGTAATGGCTATTTTACGAAGAAATTATTTGTCGATACCATCATGGCTTTAGGAGAATAATATCCAAGTAAACAAGATTCTTCAGATAAACATCTGAAGGATTTTTTGTTGAATACGGTACCAAATGGGGAAATTGAAATATTATCAAATATTAGTGACAAATGAGTTTGGAAAAGTCGCAAATTATGGTAAAATAAGTTGAGATAAAATGCTCTAAAGGCACATATTTAAAGGCTGTTTCCCTGGTGGAAGAGTCAAAATGAGTAAGAGAAAGTTTAAAAGAAATGTTAAAACGATCTGAAGTAGGAAAGAGATTTTGTTGGACGATATTTTTCGTCTTTATTTATGTTTTTGGAAGTAAAATTTCCCTGCCTTTTGTTGACTTATCAAAGGCCTTGAGACTCAATGAGGGAACGACAACGGGCTTGCAGCTCTCAAGCGCTGTGATGGGGGGAAATCTCCGCGGGATGTCGATCTTTTCGATCGGTCTATCCCCATGGATGTCTTCCATGATTTTGTGGCGGATGTTTACTGTTTCAAAACGCTTTAACCTCGAAAAAACCAGCACAGAGATAGTGGAGCGGCGAAAGATGTACGTGACCTTGGCACTCGCCGTTGTCCAGTCCTTGGCAGTGGCTATGTATCTCCCCTTGAAGACAGGGTTGAACTCCGGACTTGTCATTGCGGTCAATACTATGATTATGGTAGCTGGAGCCTTCTTTCTAGTTTGGCTCTCAGATCTAAATGCTGCTTTGGGGCTTGGAAGTTCTGTGGTGATCATGATGGCTGGGATGGTTATGTACCTGCCAGAAGACGTGATGCAGACCCTTTCAAATGTCAATAATATCCCAGAAATCGCTTATGTTCTGGGCGTGATTTTCATCTTGATTTTTGTCTATGTGGCAGTCTTGGTGGAATATTCCAAGTACCAGATTCCTGTCAATAAATTAGGGATCCACAACAACTTGAAAAGTTATACTTTTTTGGATATCAAGCTTAACCCGGCAGGAGGGATGCCCTTCATGTACGCCATGACCTTGGTGTCCATTCCTCAGTATGCTATGCTCTTGATCTTGTCAATGGATTCCAATGCCAAGTGGGCTGCTCGTTTAGCCAAACACTTGGTGATGGGAGATCCGATTTGGATTCTTCTTTACATTCTGATGATCGCCCTTCTCTCTTTTGCTTTCGCCTTTGTCAATGTGAACGGAGAAGAAATTGCAGATAAGATGATGAAGGCTTCCGAGTATATCGATCATGTCTATCCTGGAGCAGATACACGTCGCTATATCAATAAAATTGTGCTACGCTTGACGGTTTTTGGGACCTTGTATCTGATCCTCTTCACGGCGCTTCCTTTTTCTCTCTTGTTATGGGATAAAGATCTCTTGCGCTTGACCATGATTCCAGGAACCTTCCTCATGTTTGTCGGTATGATTTACAATATCCGAGAAGAAATTCGTGCCCTTCGTGTGAATCAACGTTATACAAGAATATTCTAGGAGTAACCATGTATTATTTTGTACCAGCCTGGTATGGAACGGACCGCATCTGGCAGCAAACAGCTACCCCTTGGTACTGGATGCGAGAGTCCATTGAATTTGACGATACCATTAATCAAGTTCGTATTTTTCAAGAAGCAGAAATGGATCGGATCTTATTGTTGCCTCAATATAGTCCACAACTGCGCTATTTTTTACACC
>ERZ773006.513-NODE-513-length-17714-cov-11.2736_pt1 | contig 17714 bp, 9 predicted proteins | sample MGYA00580843_ERZ773006 | MGnify/ENA primary metagenome ERZ773006 (study PRJEB29015, sample SAMEA2738011) | human oral metagenome | biome: human oral; feature: human-associated habitat; material: dental | place: China | collected 2052 ... | reverse complement strand
TTATGGCATTAGAAAATAAACCCAGAGTAAATTTCGCCAGCGTTAAGAATCCGTATCCCTATCCGGATTTCCTCGATGTGCAATTGAAGTCCTTCCGTGACTTCCTGCAGCTGGATACTCCGCCTGAGGAACGCAAGAATGACGGTCTGTATAAGGTGTTCGCAGAGAACTTCCCTATCACCGATACGCGCAATAATTTCGTCCTTGAGTTCCTGGATTACTATGTTGACCCGCCAAGATATTCTATCGACGAGTGTCTGGAGCGCGGATTGACTTATAGCGTACCCTTGAAGGCTAAGATGAAGCTGTATTGTACGGATCCGGATCATGAGGACTTCGGCACGTTCATCCAGGATGTATTCCTGGGTACGATACCTTACATGACCAGCAACGGTACTTTTGTCATCAACGGAGCGGAGCGTGTTGTTGTCTCCCAGCTCCACCGTTCTCCGGGCGTTTTCTTTGGACAGGGTGTCCATGCCAACGGCACCGTCCTTTACAGTGCCCGTATCATCCCGTTCAAGGGGTCGTGGATTGAGTTCGCTACCGACATCAACAATGTCATGTATGCGTACATCGACCGGAAGAAGAAGCTGCCTGTCACTACCATGCTGCGTGCCATCGGTTATGAGACAGACCGTGACATTCTCCAGATCTTCGATCTCTGCGAGGAGGTGAAGGTCAACAAGAAGAACATGAAGGCTGCCATCGGCCGCAAGATTGCGGGTAACGTGATGAAGACCTGGACGGAGGATTTCGTGGATGAAGACACCGGCGAGGTGGTTTCCATCGAGCGTAACGAGGTGGTTGTCGAGCGCGAGACCGTCATCACGGAGGAGAATGTCGATGAAATTCTCGACAGTTCTGTATCCACCATCCTGCTCCATAAGGACGAGGAGGCTGCCAACAAATACTCCATCATCTTCAATACGCTGGCCAAAGACCCGAGCCACTCTGAGATAGAAGCTGTGAACTATATCTACCGGCAGCTGCGCAATGCGGATGCTGCTGATGATGCCAGCGCCCGTGAGGTGTTCCAGAATCTGTTTTTCTCTGACAAGCGTTATGACCTGGGCGAGGTGGGACGCTACCGTATCAACAAGAAGCTGAACTTGGATACGGATATGGATGTCCGCGTGCTGACAAAGGATGATATTATCGAAATCATCAAGTATCTGATCAGCCTGATCAATTCGAATGCCACGGTAGATGATATTGACCACTTGTCCAACCGCCGTGTCCGCACCGTGGGCGAGCAGCTGGCCAACCAGTTCTCCATCGGTCTGGCACGTATGAACCGTACGATCCGTGAGCGTATGAATGTCCGCGACAGTGAGGTGTTCCAGCCGACGGATCTGATCAATGCGAAGACCATCTCGAGTGTCATCAACTCGTTCTTCGGCACCAATCCGTTGAGCCAGTTCATGGACCAGACCAATCCGCTGGCGGAGGTCACACACAAGCGCCGTCTCTCCGCCTTGGGTCCTGGCGGTCTGTCGCGTGAGCGTGCAGGCTTCGAGGTCCGTGACGTTCACTATACCCACTATGGCCGTCTGTGTCCGATTGAGTCTCCTGAAGGACCTAACATCGGTCTGATTTCCTCCCTCTGTATGTATGCCAAGATCAACGACCTCGGTTTCATCGTGACGCCATACCGTTGTGTGAAGGATTCCAAGGTAGACATGGACAACAAGGATGTTGTCTTCCTGACAGCCGAAGAGGAGGAAGACCAGATCATCGGACAGGGCAATGCGCCGTTGAATGCCGACGGTACATTCATCCGCGACACGGTCAAGTGCCGTCAGGATGCCGATTATCCGGTTGTGAGTCCGGAGGCCGTCAATCTTATTGATGTGTCGCCGCAGCAGATTGCTTCCGTATCAGCCGGTCTGATTCCTTTCCTGGAACATGATGACGGTCACCGTGCGCTGATGGGATGTAACATGATGCGTCAGGCAGTGCCGTTGCTCCACAATGATGCGCCGATTGTCGGTACGGGTCTTGAGAAGCAGGTCTGTGAGGACTCGCGTACGATGATCACCGCGGAGGGCGATGGTGTCATCGAATATGTAGATGCCACGACCATCCGCATCCTCTACGACCGGACGGAAGAGGAGGAGTTTGTCAGCTTTGAGCCGGCGTTGAAGGAGTACCGTATCCCCAAGTTCCGCCGTACCAACCAGAACATGGTTGTCGACCTCCGTCCGATCTGCGACAAGGGGCAGCGTGTCAAGAAGGGTGACATCCTCACCGAGGGCTATGCCACTGAGAACGGCGAGCTGGCACTAGGGCGTAACCTGCTGGTCGCTTACATGCCTTGGAAGGGATACAACTACGAGGATGCCGTCGTGATTTCAGAGCGTATGGTGCGTGAGGATGTGCTGACTTCTGTCCACGTTGATGAGTATTCGCTCGAAGTACGCGAGACGAAACGTGGCGTGGAGGAGTTCACGTCGGACATTCCGAACGTAAGCGAAGAAGCCACCAAGGATCTCGATGACAGTGGTATTATCCGTGTCGGTGCCCGTGTGGAACCCGGCGACATCATGATCGGTAAGATTTCGCCTAAGGGCGAGAGCGATCCTTCACCGGAAGAGAAGCTTCTCCGTGCCATCTTCGGTGACAAGGCCGGTGATGTGAAGGATTCTTCTTTGAAGGCCAATCCGTCATTGAGTGGTGTCGTAATTGACAAGAAACTCTTCAGCCGTGCCATCAAGACACGCGAAAGCAAGCGCCAGGACAAGGCGACACTTGCCAAGATCGACGAGGAACAGGAGGCAAAGGTCAACGACCTGAAGGATCTTCTGGTAGATAAGCTGCTTGAGCTGACAGAGGACAAAGTCTCTGAGGGGGTCAAGGATTATTCCGATGCCGAGATCATCACCAAGGGCAGTAAGTTTACGGTTGCTGCATTGAAGAATCTTGATTATGAAGGAATCCAGTCTAACGGCTGGACGGACGACGAGCATACCAATCTTCTGATTCAGAAGCTGATCATGAATTACATCCGCAAGTACAAGCAGATGGATGCAGAGCTGAAGCGTAAGAAGTTCGCCATCACCATCGGCGACGAACTGCCGTCAGGTGTACTTCAGATGGCGAAGGTGTATATTGCCAAGAAGCGTAAGATTCAGGTAGGTGACAAGCTTGCCGGCCGTCATGGTAACAAGGGTATTGTCTCCAAAGTCGTACGTACAGAGGACATGCCGTTCCTCGAGGATGGAAGTCCGGTCGACCTGGTGCTGAACCCGATGGGTGTGCCTTCACGTATGAACCTCGGTCAGATCTTCGAGGCTATCCTCGGTGCTGCCGGTCGCAAGTTAGGCGTCAAGTTCGCTACTCCTATCTTCGATGGTGCCAAGCTCTCCGACCTGAAGGAATGGACGGACAAGGCAGGGCTGCCGAATCTCTGTTCCACGTATATCTATGATGGTGAGACCGGGGAGAAGTTCGACCAGCCGGCCACGGTGGGCATCACCTACTTCCTGAAGCTCGGCCACATGGTTGAGGACAAGATGCACGCCCGCAGCATCGGTCCGTACTCATTGATCACCCAGCAGCCGCTTGGCGGTAAGGCACAGTTCGGTGGTCAGCGTTTCGGAGAGATGGAGGTCTGGGCCATCGAGGCCTTCGGTGCGTCTCATGTCCTTCAGGAGATCTTGACAATCAAGTCTGATGATGTGGTCGGTCGTTCAAAGGCTTACGAGGCTATCGTCAAGGGCGAGCCAATGCCGACACCGGGTATTCCAGAGTCGCTGAATGTGTTGTTGCACGAACTTCGTGGACTCGGTCTGAGCATCAAACTTGATTAATACGTACACCCCATAATAAGTAAAACATGGCTTTTAAGAAAGATAATAAAGTAAAGAGTAATTTCAGCAAGATTACTATCGGACTGGCTTCACCTGAAGAGATCCTCGAGAACTCCTATGGTGAGGTAACCAAGCCAGAGACCATCAACTATCGTACCTATAAACCAGAGCGTGACGGTCTGTTCTGCGAACGCATCTTCGGCCCTACCAAGGACTATGAGTGTGCTTGCGGTAAATACAAACGCATCCGTTACAAGGGGATAGTCTGCGACCGTTGCGGCGTTGAGGTGACAGAGAAGAAGGTGCGCCGTGAGCGTGCCGGACATATCGAACTGGTTGTCCCGGTTGCCCATATCTGGTATTTCCGTAGTCTTCCCAACAAGATCGGTTACCTTCTCGGCATGCCGACCAAGAAACTCGATGCTGTCATATACTACGAGAAATATGTCGTCATCCAGCCGGGTGTCGTTGAAGGCATGAAGAATGCCGAGACGGAGGAGGATCTGAACGGTTCTCATAAGTTCGACCTTCTTTCGGAAGACGAATACCTCGACATTCTCGACAACAAACTCCCTGAAGGGAATGAACGGCTGGACGACTCTGATCCCAGCAAGTTCATTGCCAAGATGGGTGCGGAGGCTGTTTATGATCTCCTTTCCGGAATTGACCTCGACCGCCTTGCCGGCGAATTGCGCGACCGTGCGACGACCGACTCCAGCCAGCAGCGCAAGACTGAGGCGTTGAAACGCCTGCAGGTCGTTGAAGGCTTCCGTCAGTCGATCGGCGTGAACAGACCGGAGTGGATGATCATGAAGATTATCCCGGTCACTCCGCCGGAACTCCGTCCATTGGTACCTCTGGATGGTGGCCGTTTCGCAACCTCTGACCTCAACGACCTCTATCGGCGAGTGATTATCCGCAACAACCGTCTGAAGCGGCTCATGGAGATCAAAGCCCCGGAGGTTATCCTCCGCAACGAGAAGCGTATGCTTCAGGAAGCTGTCGATTCCCTCTTCGACAACAGCCGCAAGTCGTCGGCTGTGAAGAGCGAGAGCAATCGTCCCCTGAAGTCTCTCTCTGACTCCCTGAAGGGCAAGCAGGGACGTTTCCGTCAGAACCTCCTCGGCAAGCGTGTCGACTACTCTGCCCGTTCCGTAATCGTTGTCGGGCCGGAGCTGAAGATGGGCGAGTGCGGCCTGCCGAAGCTGATGGCGGCCGAGCTTTACAAGCCGTTCATCATCCGCAAGCTCATCGAGCGCGGTATCGTGAAGACCGTCAAGAGCGCCAAGAAAATCGTGGATCGTCGTGAGCCAGTCATCTGGGACATCCTCGAGAATGTGATGAAAGGTCATCCGGTCATGCTGAACCGCGCCCCGACTCTTCACCGTCTTGGTATTCAGGCTTTCCAGCCGAAGCTCATCGAGGGCAAGGCCATCCAGCTGCATCCGCTGGCATGTACGGCGTTCAACGCCGACTTCGACGGTGACCAGATGGCCGTCCATCTCCCCTTGAGCAATGAGGCTGTTTTGGAGGCGCAGATTCTGATGCTCCAGAGCCACAATATCCTCAATCCGGCCAACGGTGCGCCGATTACCGTCCCTTCGCAGGACATGGTGCTCGGCCTCTATTATATCACCAAGCTCCGTCCGGGAGCCAAGGGCGAAGGTCTCTCTTTCTACGGCTCCGAGGAAGCCATCATCGCTTACAATGAGAAGCGGTGCGACCTCCATGCACAGGTAAAGGTCATCGTCGATGATATCGTCGACGGGAAAATACAGAAACGGATGGTGGAGACTTCCGTCGGCCGTGTCATTGTCAACCAGATTATTCCGACCGAGATCGGCTTCTTCAATGGCATCATCTCTAAGAAATCACTCCGTGGCCTTATCGCCGACGTTATCAAGGCTGTCGGTATGGCGCGTGCTTGTGAGTTCCTGGATGGGATCAAGAACCTCGGTTATCGCATGGCTTATGTGGCAGGTCTCTCTTTCAACCTTGACGATATTATCGTACCGGAGGAGAAGAAAGACATTGTCGGGAAAGGTCAGGACGAGGTCGACCAGGTGAAAGCCAACTACGAGATGGGTTTCATCACCGATAAGGAGCGTTACAATCAGGTGATTGATGCCTGGACACATGTGAACAACAACCTGAAGGCAAGTGTGATGAAGCACATGACCGAGGCCGATCAGGGGTTCAATGCCGTTTACATGATGCTCGACTCCGGTGCCCGTGGTTCCGCTGACCAGATCGCACAGCTTGCCGGTATGCGTGGTCTGATGGCGAAACCGCAGAAAGCCGGCGCCGAAGGAGCGCAGATTATTGAGAACCCGATTATCTCCAACTTTAAGGAAGGAATGTCCGTGCTGGAGTACTTCATCGCCTCCCACGGTGCTCGCAAAGGTCTGGCTGATACGGCCATGAAGACGGCCGATGCTGGATATCTGACCCGCCGTCTTGTTGATGTCTCCCATGATGTCATCATCAATGAAGAGGACTGTGGTTCTCTCCGCGGTCTTGAATGTCGTGCGTTGAAGAACGGTGACGAGACGATTGCTACACTCTATGAGCGCATTCTGGGGCGTGTGTCTGTACACGATGTCATCAACCCGACAACAGGTGACATTATCGTTGCTGCCGGTGAGGAAATCACCGAAGCCAAGGCGCAGGCCATAGAGGATTCGCCGATAGAGATGGTCGAGATCCGTTCCGTACTTACTTGTGAGAGCAAGAAGGGTGTATGTAAGAAGTGTTACGGCCGCAACCTTGCCACTGCCCGCATGGTACAGATGGGTGAGGCGGTCGGTGTCATCGCAGCACAGGCCATCGGCGAACCGGGAACACAGCTTACTCTCCGTACGTTCCACGCTGGTGGTGTGGCAGGTAACGCTGCTGCCAATGCGACGATTACAGCAAAGAGCGAGGCGAAGATCGAGTTTGAGGAACTCCGTACCGTACCTTTCGTTGACGACGAGGACAAGGAGTGTCAGATGGTTGTCAGCCGTCTGGCGGAGATTCATTTCATCGATCCGAACACAGGCATTGTCCTCCTTTCCGATAATGTGCCTTATGGTAGTTCTCTCTACTTCAAGTCTGGCGATACCGTCAGGAAAGGGGATGTCATCTGTAAGTGGGATCCGTTCAATGCCGTTATTGTCAGTGAGTATGCCGGTGTCTTCCGTCTGCACGATGTTGTGGAAGGTGTGACTTATAAGGCTGAAACCGACGAAGCGACGGGTCTTACCGAGCGTATCATCACGGACTCGCGCGACAAGACAAAGGTCCCGACGGTTGACGTTGTCAGGAAAGGTGCAAAGAAAGGGGCCGACGGTCTCTATGCTCCTTCCGATATTCTTGGTACTTACAACCTCCCGGTAGGCGGTCACCTGGAGCAGGTTCTTCAGGATGGAGCTGAAATCAAGACCGGTATGACACTGGTCAAGATTCCGCGTTCTGTGGGCGGTGCAGGTGACATTACAGGTGGTCTGCCACGTGTCACCGAGCTGTTTGAGGCCCGTAATCCGTCTAACCCTGCCGTCGTATCTGAAATCGACGGTGAGATTACTATGGGCAAGGTAAAGCGTGGCAACCGCGAGATCATCGTGACTTCCAAGACCGGCGAGCAGCGCAAGTACCTCGTAAGTCTGTCCAAGCAGATTCTTGTTCAGGAGCATGATGCGGTCCGTGCGGGCACGCCGCTGTCCGACGGTATCATTACGCCGGCCGACATTCTGTCCATCATGGGACCGACGGCCGTTCAGGAGTATATCGTCAATGAAGTACAGGACGTATATCGTCTTCAGGGTGTGAATATCAACGACAAGCACTTTGAGATTATCGTCCGTCAGATGATGCGCAAGGTGCGTATTGACGATCCGGGCGACACCACGTTCCTCGAGCAGGAACTGGTCGACAAGCTCGACTTCGCCGAGGAGAACGACCGTATCTGGGGCAAGAAGGTTGTCACCGATCCGGGCGACTCCGAGAACTGCTACAAGGGGCAGATCCTCTCTGTCCGCAAGCTGCGTGATGAGAACTCGAGTCTCAAGCGTCGTGACCTCAAGGTTGTTCAGGTACGCGATGCCGTCCAGGCTACGGCTACCCAGATCCTCCAGGGTATCACGCGGGCTGCCCTCGGCACGAAGAGCTTCATGAGTGCTGCCTCCTTCCAGGAGACGACCAAGGTGCTCAACGAGGCTGCGCTCCGTGGCAAGACCGATTATCTTGAGGGTATGAAGGAGAACGTCATCTGCGGTCACCTCATCCCTGCCGGTACGGGTCTTCGCCAGTGGCAGAAACTGGTTGTCGGTTCACAGGAGGAGCACGAACGTATGGAGGCCAACAAGAAGAATGTTCTTGACTATGCCAATCAGGAAGCAGAGACAGTACAGGAGTAATCCTTGTCTTTGATGTATGATATGGAAGGGGATTCGCAGCGATGCTGTGGATCCCCTTTTTCGTTGGCAGGCTGTAAGGAGTATGGAAAGGAATATCACTGACAGGCTGTAAGAGCAGGGGAAAGAATATCGGAACTTCCCCGCTAGAGAGGATGTAAATCCTTTTTTCATAGACTGAAAGGTGAAAACTTTGGAGACGGCCTTTGGTAACTGACTTGAAAGTGTTAACTTTGCAACAGTTAAACAGAAGTGTCATCTAAATCTTTTGAATGAAAATGGACAATAACAACAATCAGAATCAAGAAGGCCAGCAGTTGCAGATTGACCTTTCACCGGAAATCGCCAAAGGAGTTTATACCAACTTCCAGATAATCTCTCATTCAAGCTCAGAGTTTGTGCTCGACTTTGCCACGCTGCTTCCTGGTGTGCCGAAGGCAACCGTGACAAGCCGTGTCATCATCGCGCCTGAACACGCATTGCGCCTCCTTGCTGCCTTGCAGGACAATGTCGTACGCTACGAGAAAGAATTTGGCAAGATCGACCGGCATGAGCCTGCTCGGGAGCCGCGTACCATCTCGCCTTTCGGAAAAGGGAAGGTTGAGGCGTAGGCGGGACTGGCAGAACTGGCGGTTCTAGCTGAACTAGCGACCCTAGCAAAGCTAGTAAATGCTAGGGCTGCTAGATTTTCATGGAGCCGTCAGGGTCGCTGTCTCCCTGCCATCCTTTCCGGCTTTTTTCTCAGCCTTGGGGCAGCGTTCTCCTGCCACAGCCTTTGGAGAAGAGCATCCTGTTCCCTGCGGTAGCCGGTACGGGCGGCATACATCTGCTCTTTGATGCCTCCCTGCTCCACGAATGTCTTTTGCAGGAACTCAAGATGTCAGCTCATCATACGGTCCGTGATATGCAGGGGCGTGACGGCAGTGTTGCAGAACTCCTCGTCCGTCCGGCGGTAGAGTCTTTGCCAAGGTCGGTGGTCAGGGATGTCAACTCCGACCTTGCCACCGCCAATCCGGACGACCATCACCCTCCTGCTTGCATGGGGTGTCGTCATCTTCGGTTGCCATATCAGTGAGGTGAAGGACGTGAGCCGGAATACGTGGGTGTTTCTCATCCTTTCGGGTCTGTCCACCGGACTGTCATGGCTCTTCTATTTCAAGGCGATCCAGCTGGGCGATGTTTCCCGTGTGGTGCCGGTCGACAAGCTGAGCGTGGTGATCACTATTCTGCTTGCCTTTCTCTTCCTGCACGAACAGCCGTCGTTGAAGGTTGTCATCGGTGCCGTGCTGATTGCGGCGGGCAGTATCTTTATGATTTTATGATGGGGTGGGGACTGTCCTGTGCATGGAAGTTTCCGCCCCTTTTTTGTGATGTCTCCTGTGACTTCCGCATTTATGGAAGCCACAGGTCCTTTTCTGACGGACGTCCGTCAGGCTACTTCGCTTTCACATACAGGTTCGTATACTGGTAGTAGGCCTGCGCCTTGCGGACGAGGTTTCGGTCTGTCCGTCTGACAGGCTGCTCGTCGCAGGTGCCGTCCGGCAGCGGGCGCACGGCGTATTGCCGTATGTTGCGGACCGGAGAGAGTACGGTCAGGCGGCTGCCCTCCAGATAGCCCAGATCCTGATAAGTCGCCATGAACGCCCGGGGATGGTAGCTCGGGGAGAATACGTCCTGCCCGGCGAAACTCACACGGCTCTGCAGATGGAGTAGGGAGAGGACGGTCGGCATGAGGTCAATCTGCGAGCAGAGTTTCCCGACTTTCCCCGGCCGTACTATGCCCGGGGCATAGACCAGGCACGGAATGTGGTAACGGTCGATGGGCAGCGATGTCTTTCCCGCGCTGGAGGCGCAGTGGTCGGCGATGACGATGAACACCGTGTTCCTGAACCAGGCTTTCCTCTTCGCCTCGGCGATGAACCTGCCGATGGCATAGTCGGTGTATTTCACGGCAGCCTCCCGGGTGTTGGGGTCGCCGTCCACCTTTATCCGTCCGGCAGGGTAGGTGTAGGGGCGGTGGTTGCTGGTGGTCATGATCTGTGCAAAGAAGGGATGCCCCGAACGGCAGTCGGCATCAAATACCTGCAGGCTTTTCCTGAAGATATCCTCGTCGCAGACACCCCAGATGTTGGCGAAGGTCACCTGGCTGTCCGGGATGTCTTTCCTGTCGATGACCTCATAGCCGTTATGGCTGAAGAAGTCGCCCATATTGTCAAAGTAGCTGTCGCCGCCGTAGATGAACTGCGACTTGTAGCCTATGCGCGACAGCACGCTGCCTACGGACAGGTTTCCCATCCGGTTGGCTTTCCGCTTGATGATGCTCTCCCCTGCACTCGGCGGCAGACAGAGCGACAGGGCTTCCAGTCCCCTCACCGTCCTGTTGCCGGCGGCATAGAGGCTGTCGAAGACAAGGCTTCCCTGCATGAGCCTGTCCAGCTGCGGCGTGAGGTTCTGCCGGTTCCCGTATCGTGTGAGGAAGTCGGCGCTGAGGCTTTCCACAGTGATCAGGACGATGTTCGGACGCTGTGCCCCGAGACTGTCGCCGACGGTCTTCCTGCCGTTCTCGTCCAGTCCGCTCAGCTGCCGGTACAGTCTCACACACTCCTGCCGGTGCAGCATGGCGTAGAATTTGTCGTAGTCCAGCTTGTTGCTCTGGAAGGCGATGACGAAGTCGCACGCCCCGTTCTGTTCCAGTTGGGTGACATACTGGTTGTCGCTCTGCAGACTGTGCGTGCCCCATAGCATGAGGTAGGCGGTCGCTGCAAAGACCGCATACAGGGCCAGATGCACGGTGAGCATCTTTGCATTGTAAAGCCGGGTAATCTTCGGCCTGTAATGGCGCGACTGGAGGAAGATGATGCCTGCCGTGAGAAGCAGCGTGACGCCGATCATGGGGATGATGGCATACGACTCCATGATGTTCCCGATCACCTCGTGCGTGTAGACCAGATAGTCTACGGCGATGAAGTTGTACCTCACCCCGAACTCTCCCCAGAAGATGTATTCCCCTGCGGTGACGCACAGAAACAGGAAGACGTACACCCCCCAGGCGAAGTAGAGGGAAATCCGCCGCCAGGTCTCCCTTGTCTTCGGGACGAAAAAGCGGATGGAGAAGCTGAACAGCTTCCAGCCCAGGAAGATGCGGGCTATCTTGGGCGCACCGCCGCCATACTCGTGGAAGATGGTATGGAAGCACAGCACGTAGACGAAGGCCGCGGCCAGCAGCACTTCTATCACCCATCCCACGATGCGGTGGTATTTCCCCTCGTTCAGTCCGAGGTAGAGGATCTGCAGCGGCAAGGCGAGCAGGACGGCCATGCCGAAGTCGGCAAGCAGGCCGATGCCCAGCAGCCTGACCGTCTCTCCGATGGTGAAAGAGGCATCACCGGGTGCAGTGTACATAAGGATGATCCGCAGGAAAAATCCTGCGAGCATATACAGTTTCAGAAAGCGGGTCTCGATGAGGAATACAGGGTTTCTGTAGATCAGTTTGTTCTTGTTCATCGTCATTTGTTTTCTGCAAAATTACATAAAATCCGTGGATAACGCAGCGGACGGAACAGAAAATTTCTTTGTTTTTTCCAGAGCAAAGCGGAGAACCTATCGGATGCCGTTCTCTCAGGGGGAAACTGCAAGTTGATTCTACATCGGCAACGTATTGTATGGTGTTTAGCACCCATTACCATTGGTGTTTAGCACTCAACACCATGGGTGTTTACCAATGACACCACATGAGATGGGCAACACCACATCGGCTGAAGGTGGGAGGAGTGGTTCATTATGGCCATTATGATGTATATAGTAAGACACTAATAGCTTTATATGGGAAATGTTTATTGGGCAGCACTATTTATCTTTTATCCACTAAAGTAAGGTGTTGTGGCTAAGATGTTTACTTCCTCCCTTACAAAGTATAAGACATTTTTTCTTTCTGTTTCTTTGTTTTTCAGAAATTAAAGTCTATTTTTGTGCAGGCATAAAACCATCATGATGAAACTTTCTGTACTGGTGGAGGTTCTCTTTTGCCGTGCTGATGGAAGGGAAAGTCAAGGTAGGAGAGTCCTGCATGTTGAGCAAATGGGTGATAGCTCTGATTATGAGGTACTTGTGATCCGTAGAGTATGAGGTCTGTGGCAAGAGACTTGTAGGCTTAAAGCGTGCCGTAGGGTAGTATCATCAACTAAAAGCTAAGTGTATGATGAATAGGATGAGGAAAGTGTTGGTCTTGTTCATTCTGTTGAGCAGTTTGATGCAGAAAAGTACGGCAGGTTGCGTATGGAAAGGCGATTTGTATGTCTTTGATGGCATTGTATTGTATTTACTTGATGCTGACAAAGAAGATTTCATGTTTGAAGAACGAAATGATACTTTATATATCATGCCACAGACATACTTCACGCTTGATGGAGCAGGTCTTTTCTTCCCGGAGGACATCCATGTTGTAAATCTGCAGGAAACGATTGTTATCGGTGTCAAGCAGGAAACGACAGACGACACACCTGCTGTATGGTTGGAATTTTCTTCTGAAAGAAGCAGATTGGAGAAGCGTATGAAACAAAAGTATTTCCTCTGGACTTCTCAAGAACAGGAGGAATATTTATACAGGCATCACTGGGGGGCTGTTAAAGGGTTGTCTTTGCAGTTTCAAAAGATGTACTATAACAATATTCTGGAAAGACAGACCGAGTATAAGGAATGTTGTCCGGAGTATATTGAGCGGGCAAAGGACGTTCTTGCCATGAAAGATAAAGATTTTGCATCTTTCAGGCAGCTACATGCCTATCCTCAAATAAAGTATAGGACGGTTGCAATACAATATTGGAAGCAACAGGAGCGCAGGCATATAGTAGTTGTGGAGAAGCCACTGTAAGGTAAACGAAAAGAAAAACGAGTATGAAAGTCTTATTGTTTTTGTTGATGATTTTACCTTTTTGGGGGTATGCCAGCAGCGTGGCTTCGGCAGGGCATATTCTGAGAGGGAACGCAGAAGATGATGTCAAGAACTTCCTGAACATCAATGACAGGACTTCGGTATTGAGGTTTGCGGATGGCGAACAGATTATGTTGCCTTGTTTTTCCGGCGAAAACAACACTGAGTTATATGTGGTTTATTTTCTTGGTCGCACGGAGAAAGAACAAAATTTCTGGGATGTATATAATAAGAATGGCTATTGGAAGGGCAAAGACGCCGAACAGGCGTACAGATACGAAAAAGACATGGAACGCTATATCAATGCGAGAATAACGCGATATGACGTTTTTGCCATTGCCTTGAACAAGGAAATGGTCAAGGACATAAAAGGGGATGAATTCCAGCCAGACAGTAATGCTGTTTATAAGACATATCTGCTGACAAACGGGAAATGGATACAAACCGACAGTTTTAAGGTGCAGGATGCTCCGAAGGATACAGGTGAGTATCTTATGAATATATCAGGCAGAAACAATAAAAAGTTTCTTGAAGTGCTGGGAGACAGTCTGGTGTCTTTGCCGGACTTCTCTGATCGGGTTAATGGCTCTTGTGCTGCAGGCAGGGAGGATTGTGTACTTGATTGTCTGAGAGTGGATTATTACCTTTTGTCCTCCAGTTCCCTTATGCCGGTGGTGCAGTTGGATGCAGCACATAAATTGTTGTTCAAGAAGCGTAAAGAGAAAAGTAAATCGGAAGAATACATAAAAGTCTATGCCTTGTTGTCTGTAAATGATAAGGTTACCGACTCTGTTCTCTGTTATGAATATTATAACAATGCCGAGACCCTGTCGGCTTATGAGCAGATATATTATATTGATACCGTTCAGCACAGGATATGGACTGTTATGCTGACTTATGATGAGGAAAGTGCAGAAGCAGACGCTGCGAAAATTTACACGATAGATTTGGGCAGGAACTGCTTTGTCCAAGAAGTCGATACAAAGAATACTCCAGCAGGTACGTTAAATAATGAATAAAAAGTTATTTATTGTTAACATGAGAGGTGCGGGGAATTATTCTTTTTCTTATTATTAGGTCATTTAAGGGAATCTTTGTACCTTTGCAACCCGAAACGACAGAGCAGATTATAAGGCTTTTTAAGCGTTCAGCTTGCGTTCGTAATGGATTGAAAATAAACAAAATAAATACATAACAATAAAAAGTAAAAATCATGCCTACTATTTCACAATTAGTAAGAAAAGGCAGAAAGGACATCGTAGACAAGAGCAAGTCTCCGGCTTTGGACAACTGTCCGCAGCGTCGTGGCGTGTGTGTTCGTGTTTACACTACGACTCCTAAGAAGCCTAATTCAGCAATGCGCAAGGTTGCCCGTGTCCGTCTGACCAACCAGAAGGAGGTGAACTCCTACATCCCGGGAGAGGGTCACAACCTGCAGGAGCACAGTATCGTACTCGTCCGTGGCGGCCGCGTGAAGGACCTTCCTGGTGTACGTTATCACATCGTTCGCGGTACGCTCGATACCGCAGGTGTCGCCAACCGTACGCAGCGCCGCTCCAAGTACGGTGCAAAGCGTCCTAAAGCTGGCAAGAAGTAACAGAAGACTTCAATCCATAAAGCCGGGGTGCAACGGCCGGTGATGGCCGATGCACCGAGGCTCTTCAAAAGAAGCAACTAAAAACAAACAGTTTTGCTGGAGATTTGTAATCACAAAGGTTGAGTAAACGCCCAGGTGAGGGTGTTGAAGAACGAAAAAGACGACAGCCTCCGCAGAATTAAAGTTTAAAATTAAAATGAGAAAAGCAAAACCAAAGAAGCGTGTAGTCCTTCCGGATCCGAAGTTCAACGACCAGAAGGTGTCAAAGTTCGTAAATCACTTGATGTATGACGGTAAGAAGAACACCTCATACGAAATCTTCTATGCAGCCCTCGACATCGTAGGCGGCAAGATGAAGAACGAGGAGAAGTCTCCGCTCGAGGTGTGGAAGCAGGCACTCGACAACATCACCCCGCAGGTGGAGGTGAAGAGCCGCCGTATCGGCGGTGCCACTTTCCAGGTGCCGACGGAAATCCGTCCGGACCGCAAGGAGAGCGTTTCGATGAAGAATATGATTGCCTTTGCCCGCAAGCGCGGCGGCAAGAGTATGGCCGACAAGCTCGCATCGGAGATTATGGATGCCTTCAACAACCAGGGCGGTGCTTACAAGCGCAAGGAAGACATGCACCGCATGGCAGAGGCTAACCGTGCATTTGCTCACTTCAGATTCTAATCAAGTTATTATAATAAGGTAAAAAGAAAATGGCAAATCACGATTTACATTTGACTCGTAATATCGGTATCATGGCGCACATCGACGCCGGTAAGACGACCACGTCTGAGCGTATTCTTTTCTACACAGGTAAGACGCATAAGATCGGTGAAGTTCATGATGGTGCTGCCACGATGGACTGGATGGCACAGGAGCAGGAGCGCGGTATCACCATTACATCGGCTGCGACCACCTGTAACTGGAACTACCTCGGCAAGTCTTACAAGATTAACTTGATTGATACTCCGGGACACGTCGACTTCACCGCTGAGGTGGAACGTTCGCTCCGTGTCCTCGACGGTGCTGTCGCCACTTACTCTGCTGCCGACGGCGTTCAGCCGCAGTCGGAGACGGTATGGCGTCAGGCCGACAAATACAACGTTCCGCGTATCGGTTACGTGAACAAGATGGACCGTTCCGGCGCCGACTTCTTCGAGACGGTACAGCAGATGAAGGACATCCTGGGCGCCAACCCGATCGCCATCCAGATTCCTATCGGCGCTGAGGAGAACTTCAAGGGTGTTGTAGACCTGGTCAAGATGAAGGCTATCCTGTGGCACGATGAGACGATGGGTGCGGAATATGATGTCGAGGAGATCCCGGCCGACCTCGCTGACGAGGCCGCTGAATGGCGCGACAAGCTGCTCGAGGGGGCTGCCAACTTCGATGACGAAGTGATGGAACTGTACCTCGAGGGGAAGGATGTCCCCGAGGAGAAGATCATCGCAGCGATTCGCAAGGGCTGTATCGCCATGGAGTGCTGTCCGATGCTGCTCGGCTCTTCCTACAAGAACAAGGGCGTACAGCCGCTGCTCGACTATGTCTGTGCTTTCCTGCCTTCTCCGCTGGATACTCCGGCGATCGTCGGCACGAACCCGAATACGGAAGAGGAAGAAGACCGTAAACCGAGCGAGAATGATCCTACGGCTGCGCTGGCATTCAAGATCGCTACCGATCCGTTCATGGGTCGTCTGGTGTTCTTCCGTGTCTATTCCGGAAAGGTCGTTGCAGGCTCTTATGTCTACAACCCGCGTTCTGGCAAGAAGGAGCGCATCAGCCGTCTGTTCCAGATGAACTCCAACAAGGAGATTCCGATGGAATCGATTGACGCCGGCGACATCGGCGCCGGTGTCGGCTTCAAGGACATCCGCACCGGTGACACGCTCTGCGACGAGAGTGCGCCGATCGTACTGGAGTCCATGACCTTCCCTGACACGGTGATTTCCATTGCTGTCGAGCCGAAGAGCCAGGCTGATGTGGCAAAGCTGGACAATGGTCTTGCCAAGCTCGCAGAGGAGGATCCTACGTTTACGGTACGTACTGACGAGCAGAGCGGCCAGACCATCATCTCCGGTATGGGCGAGCTGCACCTTGACATTATCATCGATCGTCTGAAGCGTGAGTTCAAGGTAGAGTGTAACCAGGGCAAGCCGCAGGTGAACTACAAGGAGGCGATCACAAAGACCGCACAGAGCCGCGAGACTTACAAGAAGCAGTCCGGTGGCCGTGGTAAGTTCGCTTGCATCGATGTGACAATCGGTCCTAAGGACGAGGATTACACAGAGGGCGACCTGCAGTTCATCAATGTCGTCAAGGGCGGTAACGTGCCTAAGGAGTTCATTCCTTCCGTAGAGAAGGGGTTCAAGGACTGCCTGAGCAACGGTGTCCTCGGCGGTTTCCCGTTGACCGGCATGAAGGTGACGCTGACGGATGGTTCTTTCCACCCGGTTGACTCCGACCAGCTGTCCTTCGAGCTTGTAGCCCATCAGGCCTTCAAGGTGCTCTGTCCCAAGGCAGGCCCTGTCCTCATGGAACCGATCATGAAGGTGGAGGTCGTTACTCCTGAAGAGAACATGGGTGACGTCATCGGCGACTTGAACAAACGCCGCGGTCTTGTACAGGGTATGGATGAGGCGCGCAGCGGCGCTCGCATCGTGAAGGCGATGGTTCCGCTGTCCGAGATGTTCGGTTATGTGACCGCTCTCCGTACGATCACGTCGGGTCGCGCTACCTCTTCCATGGAGTATGACCACCACTCACCTGTTTCGAGCGGCCTCGCCAGAGAAATCCTTGATGAGCTGAAAGGCAATTCGGAACTCGTTAAGTAAAGAAAAGGAAGGCGCTGCTCTCCCATAGCGAATGACTCTTATGGGAGGGCCGCCTTTAGATAAAATTAAATCATCAATAAAAATTCAGACATGAGTCAGAAGATTCGTATTAAGCTGAAGTCTTACGACCACCAGTTGGTTGACAAGTCAGCAGAGAAGAT
>ERZ773006.512-NODE-512-length-17738-cov-3.70288_pt1 | contig 17738 bp, 16 predicted proteins | sample MGYA00580843_ERZ773006 | MGnify/ENA primary metagenome ERZ773006 (study PRJEB29015, sample SAMEA2738011) | human oral metagenome | biome: human oral; feature: human-associated habitat; material: dental | place: China | collected 2052 ... | reverse complement strand
TCGTAGTAGTTGAACTCGAGCGTGCCGTCCGAGAGCAGCAGCGCCCGCACCTTGTATCCCACGTCCCACTCAAGAGCCAGGATCGCCGCCGCCATGTCACCCGGCTGGTACTGCGTGGAAAGCCCGTTCTGGCCGCGTATCGCGTCGGCGATGTCCTCGAAGACGTGCTCCGAGAGCACGCCCGATTCCAGCTGCATGTACGGCTGAGCCTGGTACTGCCCGGCGTCGGTGCCGTCCAAGGCGGCAACAGCAGCCGCCATCTGCCGGGGCTTGTAGGTTGTTGCCACGCCCGCCTGGTAGCGGATAGCGTTGGCGATGTCCGTGAGGATATGCGTGGAGATCGTTCCGACAGCCATCAGAAGCTCACCTCCGAGAGGTCGTCGAGGTTGGCAATCGCGGCATTGATCTGCTGCGTCACCCACGCCTGCGTGGCGTAGCCCGAGAGGTCGACCGAGAGAATCCCTCCCGAAAGCGAAAGCGGAGAAGCCGGGGTGAACACCGTGCCGGAAGATCCTGCCGGTCCCGTCTCGCCCCGCGGCCCCTGCGGCCCGGTCTCCCCGGTGGCGCCGGTCTCGCCCTTCAGGCCCGTGAAGGCGAAGGCGAAGGTCCTGGCCGAGGCCGTCCCGCCAAGCGTCACGTTCGCCGTGGGCGTTCCAGTTGCCGCATCGACCGTGGCGGAAGCGCCCGTGATTGTGGCGTCAGCGCCATCGTGCCCGTCAGCCCCTGCCGCGCCCGTGGCACCCGTCGCACCAGCTGGTCCTTGCGGCCCAACCAGATCAGCCGAGCTCGTGCCGCTCGCACTCGTCACGGAAAGAACCGTGCCGTTCCATGAGTGCGTGCAGGAGATGCCATCGTTGCCGTCGGCACCCGCAGCCCCGGTGTCGCCCTTCGGCCCTTGCGGCCCGGTTGCGCCAGTGTCGCCGTCATCTCCCTTCGGCCCCTGAGCGCCGGTCGCGCCCGTATCGCCCTTGTCACCCTTCGGCCCAGTCTCGCCTTGGATGTCCTGCGGTCCCCGCTCGCCGGTGTCGCCCTTGTCTCCCTTGGGACCTTGCTCGCCGATGTCACCCTTGTCACCCTTCGCACCTTTTGCGATATCGGCCGTTGTGGTGCCGTTCTTGTCGGTTATAGCGATGGTGGCTCCGCTGGCTGTCTGTGTTACGGTAGCAACCGGGCTGAACCCGTTCGCGCCGTCCTGGCCGTCGGCCCCGTCGAAGTCACCTCGCTGGGCAGCGGCTTGGATGTTGCCCGCAACCGCGTTCGCGTTGCTCGCCGCATCGTTGGCGGCAGTGGCGGCGGCGTTGGCTGCGTCCGCCGCATCGGTCGTGATCTCGGTGGCGTGCTCGTAGGCGTTGATGGCGTCGACGAACAGCGTGAACCCGTCCTCGTGCTCCTCGCCGCCGACTATCACCGGCTCAACGCGGATGGTGAACACGCGAGAGCTGATGTAGGTGTCATCGCCCCGAGAGACCATGACCTGCGCCTGAACAGCGCCCTCGGCCTCCTGCATCGCCGCCGGGTAGTAGACCGAGAAGGTGCCAGCAGAAGCATCGATGTCAGTGAAGGGCTCCGTACCGCGCTCCCCGGTTACCTTGTGCCGCCACACTAGGTAGACCGTCGCGCCGGTCAGGTTGGCCGCAGCCCCGTTCTGCCTCACGGCCAGCGATATCCCTCGCCCCTGCGCGTCGGCGGGCGAAGCGACCAGAACGTCCCCGAACCGCTCGTCGCAGGTGTCCCAGGTCAGTTGGTGAAGTCCGAATCCGTCGAGCATGCGTAGACCTTTCGTCGAACAGAACTGCGGCAAATGCTATCCGCACGTCACACATTTGCCCCCGCAAGGTGGGATAATGGCAAGGCGAGTAAAGGAGGTGGGCGATGGACGGAATGCTGTTCGCGGTCGCGCTGAAGAAGTTCCTGGCGGGTTTCATGGTCGTGGGACTGCTGCTGTTCCTCCCGGCGGGCACGCTGGCTTGGTGGCGGGGCTGGCTGCTCATGGGCATCCTCTTCGCCCCGATGTTCATAGCCGGCCTCGTCATGATGGCGAAGGCGCCGGATCTCCTACGCAAGCGCCTGGACGCCGACGAGGACGAGGACGAGCAGCGGGTGGTGCTCGCGTTGTCGGCAATCATGTTCGTCGCGTGCTTCGTGGTGGCCGGTCTCACTTTTCGCTTCGGGTGGATCGAGCTGCCCGCATGGGCTTCGTGGGCCGGGGCCGCCGTATTCCTCGCGGCCTATGTGCTGTACGCTGAGGTCATGCGCGAGAACGCCTACCTGTCGCGCACAATCGAGGTCCAGGATGGCCAGCGCGTAGTCGACACGGGCCTCTACGGCGTCGTGCGCCACCCCATGTACAGCGCAACGCTCCTACTCTTCCTCTCCATGCCCGTCGTTCTCGGCTCGCCGATATCCCTCATCATCATGCTTGCGTACCTGCCCATCATCGCCAAGCGAATACACAACGAAGAGCAAGTTCTCTCTGAAGGGCTGGTAGGCTACGAGGAGTACATGGGCCGCGTGAAGTGGAGGCTCATCCCGCACGTCTGGTAGGCGTACGGCGAGGTCAGAAGCTCAATTCCGCTAGCTCGTCCAAATCGTCGATGGCCTCGGTGACGGTCTCTTGCACGTAGACTGTGGACGTCGCCACGCTCAGGTTGCCGTCGATGCCCGCTACGTCGTCCTGCAGAGCGGCCACATCAGCTGCAAGCGAGCTCGTCACCGCATAGTCGACCTGTTGCACCGTGCCGATGGTCACGCGGCAGATTACGGCATCGCCGAAGGTCCGCACGCGCTTGACCACCCTCGCCTTCAAGCGCCATTCTGGCGTCCTGCTCGAATCCGCGACGGCCACCGTGTCGCCGAGCTCAGCCTCGCCGCCGTCCAGGGCCGCGATGTCTATCTCGTAGGAGACATTGGGCTGCACCGCATCCACGAGTGCCTTCCTCGTGAGCAACAGCAGCTTCACGGGGTCGTCGCATTCCGAGAACACCACTTGCCCGAAGCTGTGCACCTTGGCCGTCCTATCGGCGTTCCAACGGCCCCACACGAGCCGTGCCTGCTCGTCTCCGACCCAGTTAACGCCGCCGTTAACCTCGCCGAAGGTCAGCTTTTTGCGGTAGCCGCCGGTGTAGCGACCATCCTCGTCGGTCACGGGAAGTCCCGCGCCGAAGCCGTAGAGCGCCGTGTACACGTCCTGCTCGAGCACGGTGCGCGTGCACCCAGCCATATTCTTGCCGTAGGTGAAGCGGAGACCGCGCCACGCCCCGCGCTGCTCGTCCAGGCGAACCGACCTCGAAGCCACGCGCCCGTCAGAAACGCCGATAACGGCCGTCACCTCACCGCTCCAGACCTCGGCTACGCGCCGCAGCGCCCAGAGCGCGTTCACGTGGTAGAGCACGCATCCCGCCGTGCCGGTCACGCCGCAGGATGCGATCGTCCACCTCGTAGGAGCCAGCGCCACGGCGAGCGCCTGTGCCGCCGTCTTGCTCATCAAATGCTGCTCCTCGATGAAGTCGTCCAGCAGCTCGCAGAGAGACGATTCCGCGTACACCGAGCACAGCCCCTCAAGCGGCTCGTCCGTGCGAATCACAACATGTTCTCGCCAAACCTCGCCATCCTGCCATAGCAAGCGGTCTCCCTTGGCGGGAACCTCGCGCGTCTCGAACTCGATGGTGTCCTCGCCGTTCAGCTCCTCGGTGTGCACGAGCTCCCCGACCACGGGAAGTATTCCGATGCGGTCGTCGAACCGGTCGAACCACCAGAGCTTAGGAACCGCGCCAGCCATCACAGCCACCTCTCGTGGAAGGCGGTCATATGGGAAGAGCACCCGGAGAAGGCCAGCGCACAATCCCTAGGAGCCAGCGAGAAGAAGTCGCTCGCTAGCGTCACGTCCGCACGGGCGTCAACACCGTCGACCGTCACGCCCTCGCTCGCGCAGTCGATGGTGACGACCTCGCCGCCGGAGAACGCACGCTCAACGTGCACGGCCTTCCCACCACACGCAACCCGCACGGCAGAGCCAGCGGAAGCAACAAGCTCAAACGTCGGCCACGTGGGCCACGTCCCACCGACCTCGAACGACGTGCCCACCTCGCGCCGTCCCATGCCGTAGGCCACGGGATCGAGCAGCGTGAAGTCCACGTCCCCATGCCCGTCCTCGAAGAGCGAAGACCAAGTGCCAGCATCGGTGCACACCGCATCGCGGTACTCCAGCTCGGGTTCGTCTGGAAGCCGCAGCATACCGCCGTCCGTGGAGCAAAGCGCCGAGTAGACCCTGTGACGGATGTCGGCCAAGCCGTTCGTGCCAGGCTTGTAACCGGCATCCATGAACAGGCGAACGCGTACCGCCCTCGGCGGTATTCGTCCAGACACCAGCAGAGCTCCAGCGCGTCCGGGAACCGCCATCGTATTCGCGACGATTGGTAAGGCAGCCTTCTCCACGACCTCCGCGCTGCTGAACTCGGAGAAGTCCAGCCCGTTGAAAACTATCGACCTCATGAGCGCCCCCTAGCACGCCCGTAGGCGATTGCCCGACGCTGGGAAGCCAAAGAGTACGCATCGACCGAGACGCGGCCTTCCTGGGCAGCTGGTGGCTTCTCTTCGGGCATGGAAAGGCGCAGGTCATGCCTACGCTTGTCCTTCTCTTCGGTATTTCGCCTGGAATCGCTCACAGCGCCCTCACCACCGTGCACGCGACCTCGAACGACCACACGAACCGCCCGCTCGAATCGCGTTCTTTGAATGCCGGTGTTGAAGTGTCGATGCCCACGATGCGATAGGCACCTGCATCTGCAAATGGCTCCCAGTCGGCATGGCGAACGGCATGCTCGGCAGCAGTCGCCACATTCTCAGCCTCAGCCAAGGTCTCGTGCACGACCAGCACCATGACGGCCACCGTCCCGCGCTCCTCCTCGGCCATCCGGGAGTCCCTTTTGAACGCGCCCTCAAGCACCACGATCGGCTCGGAACAGTCCAGCGCCGAAGGCGAAACTTTTGAGAAGTAACATGAGAAGTGGGCGTCTGCCAGCAGCTTTGCTATCGAGTCCGCGTAGCTCATCGCACCGTCAGCTCCCAATGGTGAACATGACCGTTGAAGTCCTCGCACCGCTTGCACTCGGCCACGTAGTACGAATGTCCGCCGATGTCTATGCGAGACCCAGCGGGGACCTCGAGCGCCCCGACCGAGTTCAGCGCGTCGACGTAGACCTTCCCGGCCCCGGCGTCCGCGCTCCTGTGGTCATCATCTGCAACTGACTGCGTCTTGCAGAACCGCACGTGCGATACCACCACGCCCTCGGTATACCCGCCAGCACCGTCCAGCACTCGCACCACGGCGTCATCGCCAAGCAGCCGCGCCGGTATCGGCCGAAGCGACCTCATCACCGCACCCCGCAGAACACGAGCGACGTTCCCGCCAGCTCCTTCAAGGCATCGGCCGTGGCGATCTCCTCGCCGGTCGTGCCCTCGTCCTCGTAGTGCGTCACCTTGAAGTCTTCGAGCGCGAAACCCGCCGACCTGTCCCTCGCCGAACTCCGCGAAGGCGTCAGCGGCAGCGCAGACGGCCCGCTTGTAAGGCGCCATCTCGCACCGCGAGGGAAAGCGCCCGCCGCACAGCCACCGAACGTGCCGCTCGGCAGCGGGCAGAACGAGTCCGAAGGCGGCCTCCGAAAGACCGTCCCCGTACGTCTCGCTGTAGAACTGGTATGTGACCGAGGCGGCCATCGCTACGCGCCCGGAGCCGCACTCACGTGGATGCCGTCGAGCTTGTTGTCGAAGAGCTCCACGATGCCGTACTTGCGGTACTTCATCATGTAGGAGTCCAGCGCCTCCAGCTCATCGGGCGAGAAGACCCGCGAAGCCACGTGCTTGTCGAACTTGATGACCGCCGACTTCTCCACGACCATGAAGTCGATGTCCTTACCCGCAGCGGCCTTGGCGTAGCCGAACTCGTCGGAGTCGCCGCTCTTCAGGTCGATTTTGGTGTAGAAGCGAACCTGCGGCACCTCGACGATGCGGGCGAAGCGTTCCAGCACGCGGTTGCTCATCGCGGGGTTCGCGTAGCTGTAGTCGTCCAGGACGCCCTTGAGCGTCGGCGTGATGAAGAGGATGCGCGAGCCCGTGCCCACCTGCTTCTCGTCCATCTCGGAGGTGACGGAGCGCAGAAGCGCCAGCACGTCGGTGGCCTCCGCATCGGACAGGTCAGTCTCCACGACGTCTATGCCCGTGTGCGAAGCAATCTGCGCGAAGGTGAAGGCGTCGGCCTCCGGTGCCACCTGCGTGCGCTGAAGCTCCGCGCCGGCCTCGACGAAGCAATCCAAAACCCCAGCTTCCTCCACGTCCATGACGTCCGCGAACAGGCGGATTCCGCGATCGTAGTTGAAGGTCTTGGTCTCGAACTCATACGTGATGCTGCCGGTCTTGTAGCCCGCGTTGCGGGTGTAATCGCCAAGCCCCGTCACGGAAATCTTCGGAATCATGATCTCCTTGGCGTTATGCCCAGCCCTCATCATGCGACGACCCGAGTTGAGCACGTTGCTCACGCCTGCGCGTTGGTAGACCTCGTCGATGATGGAAGTGTAGTTCTGGGTGAATGCGATACTGTTGGCCATGTGTCAGCCCTCCTTAGTTCTCGTCGGAATCGTCCAGGTCGGCGAGCTTGCGCCAGCGTTTGAGTGTCTTGCCCGAGTCCGTACTCGTTCCCGCATTGGGGAGCCCGGTCTTGCCGACCCGCTGGGGAGTGGGGGCGTCTGCGAACAGCCACGGCTCGGCCTCCTTGAGCTTGTCGATGTCGCCACCGTGGTCGTCCAGGACGGCACGAGCCGCCTTGATGTTGCGCACGCCAGCGAGCTGCAGCTTGAAGTCGATGCGGTCGGATTCCCCCTGGGCCTTCAACTCGGCGATCTCGCCGCGAAGTGTATCAGCGGTCTCGGCGTTCTTGGCCGCATCAGCCACCTGCTGTTCGAGTTCTGCGATCTTCTCGTCGCGCTCGGCGATGGCCTTCTCCCAGTCCACACTGCTCACCTGCGGCTGCTCTTCCTGCGCTTGCTGCCGCCCGATGTCTTCCTGGGCTTGTGGCTCTTGCGACGTCTCTGCGCCATGGTTATCACCGGCCATTTCAGCCTGCCTTTCTGTGACTGGCCGACTAAATCATTCGGCCTATTAGCACTGTTGTCAGCCTATTTCCTCGTCACAAACTGCAAAAACGGCCTGATGGATGCGTGTGCGTCGAAGCGTTAGTGTGAGTGATTCCTACACACTGCGGTAAAATGCAGGGGTTACATTTCGATCCAGGAGCGCAAATTGCCCAAGACACTGAACTCGCTCATGAAGCACCTCCGCGACAGCAGCATCAACATAAACGGCTCTGGCCAGAAACGACGCCTCAAGAACATCGGCTACTACCACGGGTACAAAGGCTATCGTTTCGCAGGCTCGGCAGCCAACAGGCTCTCTTTGACGGACTTCTCTCAGGTTGCCGCCCTCTACGATTTCGACACGCAACTCAAGGCGCTTTTCTACCCGCGAGTGATGTCAATCGAGACCGCGCTGAAGAACTACACACTCGAAGCGGTTCTGAAGGATGCTGGCTCCGAGGTCTTCGAGGATATCTGGCGCAAGAGCCTCACCGATTATCGCAGCTACACCAACAGAGCGTATCGCAAAGCGTGGGAGACACGCCAGCGGCTACGTAGCGAAATCGACGGCATCACCTACGGACACAGAGGGCGTGATGTTATCGGCCACTTCCGCGATGCCGATAAGGACATTCCCATTTGGGCGATCTTCGAGGTCATGACGTTGGGAAATTTCGGCTCGTTCTACGACTGCCTCGACAGGCGCGTGAAGACGGAGATCGCCCGTGACCTCGGAATGCCCACCAACCTTGATTCGGAGCTTCGCCTGAAGGAAATCGTCTTCGCGCTGAAGGATTTCCGCAACGCTATCGCCCACAATGGTGTTGTGCTCGACGTGCGCTTCCAGTCTGGCTCCATTAACACTGGCGTTACGCAGCTTATAAGGCAGGAAACGGGTGTCGGCAGGGTCGATTTTACCGACATCACCGATTACGTCATCCTGCTCGTCTACCTCATGCGCCGCATGGGCTTCACCAAGACGGAGTGCAAGCAGCTCATCGCAGGCTACGAGACGATAATCGAGCATTTCCGCGCGGAGCTGCCCTTCAACGTCTATTCGAGAATTATCAAGACGACCGCGAGAGGCAAGTTGACCGCACTCCGACAGTTTGTGAGCAATGGGTAGACGTGAGCCCAAAATCTTGGCATGCGTGGTAAAATCTAGCCAATAGCGGTGAGAGGCTTCGGCCGACACCTGGGAAAGCCCGATGCGTCGGGCTTTTCTTATGCCTGCTACTTCCTATACAACGCGTCCAGCGTCTGCTTATCGCCGTCTTTCCATTCAATCCATCCGTTATTCGACCCGCCTAGCACGAAGTCGGCCGCTCCGCTTGGAGTCGAGAAAGACACGGTCTTGAGCAACCGCCCCGCACCATCATCTTCAACAAGATCTTCCGATGTCAGAAGCTCCTGTCGCATCTTCTCGTATCGGTCGAGCTTAGGTCTTACGCTCAAATCGACAGGCGACCCTTCAAGCACGTCGAACGTCTCACCTCGATAAACGCCCCGTGCTCTCACGCCACGACGCGAGGTGTAGAATAGCTTCACATCGGCAAGCGCGTCTTCGCTGTCCTCGATCTGGTAGCCGAAGGTGCCCATGATGAAGGCGATCTCTTCATAAATCTGCTCAACAGTCGGTTTCTGGTACTGGTCGATCTTGTACTTAGGGTCGACCTTGTTCTCCACGGTATAACGCTTCGAGGCGCGTGCCTGCTCGATGGCGTATTTCTCAAGTGCGCTTACGTTGTCGAGCGAGAATGCCTGGATGTCGTCGGATAAGAACAGTATCGCCTTGTTCCAAAAGTCCTTCTTGGCGTTGTGGTCGTCGAGTCGCAAGATGCCCTGTGTGGTCTGGCCGACGTAGAGCCGAGAAATCACGCCATCCTCGTCGTTGATGAGGTAGTAGATGCCGCGCGAGGGCAGGTCGCCCACTTGCTTGGCCCGCGCGAGCAGCGGCCTCGGTACGAAGACCGTGGTCATGGTCGAGAGCGTGCAGCGGCAGATGTGCACACCGTTCGGCTCGCCGTCGATGAACTGCGTCGTCATGGTCTTCAGTCGTGCCATACCGTGCTCCTAGCCTATATAGTCAAGCATTCCGTCGTTCAGCTGTTTGCGTATGCTCCGCCAAGCGGGCATATATTCATCCATCACCGCCACGAACTTCGGCCCATGCGTCTTCTCTACGAAATGGGCGAGCTCGTGCAGAATCACGTACTCCAGACACTCCACTGGATGCTTGGCGAGCTGAACGTTCAGCCAGATGCGCCGAGCCTCTGGGTTGCATGATCCCCAGCGCGTCTTCATGTATTTGGTCTTCCACTCCGCACACTTCAACCCGGTACGCTCTTCCCACACGGGAAGCAGGCGCTCAACCTCTCGGCAGAGTTGTTCGCGATACCACTCACGCATGTGCGCCTCTCGCTGTTCCGCAGAGCTTCCGGCACGCACGGTATACATGACGTCTTGGCCTGCAAGATCGACCGAATAGAATGACCCCTCGACAACGGTAACGAAGCACTGCTTGCCCCATACATACATCGTCTCGCCAGTAACGCCCTCGCGCTCAGTTTGGCGTTCCTGCGCGGCAATCTCAGCGCGCTGCTTTCGTATCCAAGCCAGCTTTGATGCAACAAACCCGTCGATTGCCATGTCGCTAACCGAATGTGGAGCCGAAAGTACCACTCGGCCATCCGGTGGCTGCACGCGCAGATGCATGTTCTTGATGTCCTTGCGGACTACCTCCACGTTCACGTCCGATACAGTCAGCAACATCAGTATTCGTCCTGTTCCGTAATGATGCTGAATACGTGCTCAACTTCGGTCTCGTCACGAAGGATTTGCCAAAGTGCCTTCTTGACCATGCGCGTCTTGGTCGGATCGCTGCGCCATCCATGCAGTGCGCTATGCCTTACAGCCCTGTCAAGGTCGAGCGCCTTCTGCTCGTCGCAACCCGTGTTGTCGTAGATGGCGCGTAATGGGGCGCTCATTCGGATGCTTTCCGGATACCGGTCATCTTGCTCGGGATGAATCACCCTGTTGGCGATTTCTTTGTATCGCTCAAGTAGCTTCTGGTAATCCTCGACGCCCCGCTTGCGCTCCTCCGCCAGATCCCGAAGGATTGCCGATAGCTGCTCGTAGTATTTCGGATTAATAAGCTGCCGCTCTACAATCTGTCGCCCGATGTTGCCCTCAATGGTTGCGGCAGCCGATTCCTGCCCCTCAGGCACGTCGTGGATGAGCCGGTCTCCCTGCTCGGCAACGAAATCAAGCAAAGTGAAGTCATCGAGCGAGGTCAGCTCCCTGGAATCTCCCGCATCGATGTAGGTGTCTATGAGGTGCCGCATCGCAGGCGAATATGCTTTCAAGTCGAGCGCGTCTCCACTCGCGATCATGATGGTCTTCTTCAGATTGTCGTAGCGCACCACGCGCTTGCGGTAAGCCTCGCGCTCGTCATCGCTGTAGCCAAGGTCATCCATGCACTCTGAGAAGTCAGCGAACGCGCGCACGAGAGCGCCTACCAGGCTATAGAGGCGCCCGCGCAGCTGAGAGTACTCGTCCATCTTCTGGCCGCCGTATTCACCCTCACCACAGAAGTACTTGGTAAATTCGATTTCGCCCTGTGGCATCGGGACGCGCTCGCAGAAGGCATCCAGCGTATCGAGCAGCTCGAGGAACCGCTCCTTCGATTTCTGGGCGAAGTCATCGAGAACACCCTCTACGTCCTCGTCGTCGTACCCAGAAAAAGCATCGCCGGCATAGGTCTGCATCGCCTCCTGTAGCGGAGAGAAGAGCTGCTTGTAGTCGATGATGTAGCCGAAATCCTTGCTCTCGCCGTGGTTCACGCCATCATCGTCTGTGCGGTCGTCGATGCGGTTCACGCGGCACACTGCCTGGAACAACCCATGGTCCTGCATGGACTTGTCTATGTAGAGATAGGTACAAGGCGGGGCGTCGAAGCCCGTCAACAGCTTGTCCACGACGATGAGCAGCTTCATCTCGTCGGGGCGGTTGACGAAGGCGTCCTTTACCTCGGCCTCGAAATCCTCAACCGTCTTGCCGTCCAGCATGTCCATGTACGTCTGGTACTTGAAGAAGTTCTCGGTGTCCTCGCCGTCATCGACATCCACCGAGTCGGTGCGCAAATCTCCCTTGTGTGGCTCGAACGAGGTGATGATGGCGCATTTCTTGAAACCAGCCTGCTGGAATATCTGGTAGTACTGACAAGCCGAGTAGACGGAATCCGCAACAAGCAACGCGTTGCCGTCACCCTCGGAAAGGCGCGGCTTCACCTCGAAGTCGAACATGATGTCTGCGGCAATCCTGCTCAGCCTTGCTCTTGAGCTATACATCTTCTGCAGCGTCGCCCAACCCTGCGCAAGCCGCGCCTTGGCGCGAACGGTAAGCCCCTTCGTCTTCGCGTCGAAGTACTGGTCGATCTTATCAGGCGAGGTAATCTCCTGCGGCACGTCGCGAGGCGTGTACTTCATGTCCAGGATGACGCCGTCCTGGACGGCCTGCTTATGCTGATACTTGTGGATGAAATCGCCGAAGGTCTTGATGCTTGTCGGCTTGTCCTTGACGAGCAGAGGTGTGCCGGTAAAGCCCACGAATACGGCATTGGGCATGATGGCCTTCATAGCCTTGTTGAGCTTGCCGGATTGAGTTCGGTGGCATTCGTCCACGAACACGAAGATGTTGCCCTTAGCCTCGAAGTCGGCGGGCAGGCTCGCCTTGACCTCCTCGATGTAGCGGTCATAGCTCTTGTCATAGTCGAACTCGGACGTGTCATGGGCTGACCTGCGCCCGAACTTGTGCACGAGCGAGCACAGGAGAGAATCCTCCCATAGATTCAACCGCTGAATAAGGTCGGCGCAGCTCTTCGTGCGTACGATGCTCTCGCCTGCGCTGCGGAAATATCTCTCGATCTGCTCGTCCAGCTCGTCGCGATCGGTAACAAGCAGCACGCGCGAGCCTTCGATGTTCGAGAGTATCCATCTCGTGAGGTAGACCATGGTGAGCGTTTTGCCGCTGCCCTGCGTATGCCAGATGATGCCGCCCTCGCGCCGTTCCATGCGCTCCTCGGCAGCTTTGATGCCAAAGAACTGGTTGTATCGCGGCACCATCTTCGTGCCGCCCTTGTACACGATGAAGTTATATAGCAGATCAATGAAGCGGTCCTTCTGGAACATGCTATAGACCTGACGGTCGAGCTTGCGCGGCCACTTCTCGATGTGCTCGGCTATGGCAACGGATACCGTGTCAGTTGCCTTTGGGTCATTCTTCCATTCGTAGTAGTGCTTCTGAGGTGTTCCCGTCGTGCCGTGGCGCAAACCTTGCGTGTCGTTACCTGCCATGCAGAACTGGATGGTCGCAAAGAAGCGGGGTATCCATTGCTTGCGCTGGTTGGTAATGTTCTGTCGGATGCCCTCCTCGACGAAGTTGACACTACGCTTGAGCTCGATGACAGCGAGCGCTATGCCGTTTACGTAGACAACGAGATCGAGGCGTTTTTTGGCCGCCTCAATGACGGTGACCTCCTCGGCTACAAAGAAATCGTTTCTGCGTGGGTTTTGCCAATCGAACAGATAGATATTGACGGGCGCAGCTCCGGGTTCGGGTTCCACTGGCACGCCGTACTTCAGCAGCTCGTATATGTCCTCATTAGCTTTCGCAATCTGGCTTGACTGGAAGTCCCACAACGCCTTCGCAAACGTATCAAGCGCCTTGGCGGCAAGCTCTGTGCGCCCAGGATTCGCCTTGCAAAGCCACCGATAAAGGTCTTCGGTGCGCAGATTCTTGTTGTCGAGAGGTTCGAGATTGCCGAGGTAGCCGTACCCAAGCTCGTCGTGGAAAAGACGGAGAAGCCGGTCCTGCGTGGCAATTTCTGGTTTCCCAATAGGATCGTAGGCTTCCCGACCCCAGCCTGCATATACGTAGTCGTCCATGCGAATCACTCCTGGACTAAACGGATGTGCCCGGTTAACAACTCGCGCATCATCCCTTGCCTGATCTGCCCGTACTTTTCTAGCTTGCGCTCGGTAGCCGCAATTTCGTTGTCGAGATCCATGGCGACTCTTGAAATCGCTTGCTGCTCATCGTAGGGAGGCAGTCGAAGTTGTACCGCCATCAATGAATCGCCTGATATATGCACTACAGCGTCACCTTGACCGCGCGCCGATTTCTGCCTCTGCACTTCATCCGAGTTGAGAAGCAAGGAGAGGAAAACAGGGTCTATTCCTGCTTTCGGAGTAAGTATTTGAGTATCACCACCAGCATAGCCAACTTGGTTCGACATATATGCGACGCATTTTCCTATGTCCTCTTTCGTTTCGCCTGTGCAAGCGAAAACAATATCCCCGCGGGCAATCTTCGTGGCTTTGGCAGCGATATCACTTGAAACGCGAGTTATCGTTTCAAATGTATAGGCATTATAGCTAGTGTATATTTCGCCGTATCGAATGCATGGCAATGGCCCAGTTCCGACTTCCGACCTACTGATGCCAGAGCCCTTTCTAAAAGCACCTAAACCTCCAAGAGAAAAGTCCCTCCAGACCCCGTGATGGCTAGGAAGCCTATCAACACCCATCAAAAGGCGATTAACCAGCCCCATCCTTATCGACTTTTGTTTATCCCACAAAGCAGCCAAGCTGCTCAAAAGATTTTCGAGGTCGCCCAAGGCAGTTGCGATTTGATATTGCTCGCCAACTGGAGGGGCTAGTATTTCAATTCGTGAAAGCACACTGCCATTAGTCAATGCCCTCGTTGTGTAAGTGCAGCTTTTGACGATAGCTTCTCGAACATTTTGTGTCGAGAAGCAGTATTTGCAGTATTCGGGCAGCAACTCGCCTGTCTTAGGGCGCCCTCTGAGCACAAAACCGCTAAAAACTCCCTCAGGTAAGTCATCGAGCAAGACGCTTGCCATGCCCACTTCATCGGGGGTCTCAGATGTCCTCGTAAAAAAGACATCACCCTTCCTTACAGCAAACCGCCTGATTTCCTCACGGTCAAGCGATACCCTTCCCTGGATATCGTCAGCATGTAGTCCATTGTGTTGGTATACATCCATGTAGTTCACGATGGGCGTGCCGTAGCCGAAATACTCTTTGCCCTTGTTAAGGCCGTTCTTAAAATCGAGGAAGTCGCCAATAGGTCGAGATTCCCACCCGGCTGGCGCTACCATGCGAACCCCATCTCATGAAGATGCCCGAGCACCTTCGACTCAAGATCAGACGACAATTCCGTAAGCTCGGGTAGCGTACATTCGTAGCGGGCAATGAGCTCATTTACTCGGCTTACAAAGCCCGAGGTAAGAGATTCGTATCTTTCATCTATGCCATCGTAGACTCCGAAAAACCATTTCTTGTCAATGAGCAGGTAGTTGATTTCATCCTCGGTAAGCGTCTCGTAGCGTTCCATGATGCGTTCGTCGAGAGCTTGCCGCAATTGTTTGAGCTGTGCTTTCGCTTCACTGATTTCTCCTATGAGGCGCTGCACTTGTAGTAGCTCTTCGTAGTCATCGGCGTAGTCTTCTGTTGGTCCTACTTCAAAACGAGCATCCCGTAACGCCTCAGCGATCGATGTCTTGGTGACATTGCCTTTGTTGTTAACGGCCGACTTGCACGAGGGGTGCTCAGCTACGTATTTGACATACTCAGCTTTCCTGCGCTTGGCTGCGAAGAACCACTCCTGAAAAGCGAGGAGTGCGCGTATTGTCGGGCTGTCCGCCTTGGCAAGCAGCCCGTCTATCCTTGCTGTCACATTCGTGGCGTTCACTGTTTCGTTTTGTGCCAGGTCGAACAGCTCCAAGTCCTCAGATGCTTCTTCTACAAGAGTATCTAGCTCTGCTTCGTCCTTTGCAATGAGCGCAGAGCAGAGATCGCAAGCCATACTTTCCTCGGGGAAGAGCTCAGTTTCCACAAGCGAGACGGGGAGTATAACGCCGTCGAATGATTTGACTTGCCCGGTCTCATAGCTTACTTTCTCGCCGTTTTCGGTCTTCGTGCGCGTCTTTCGCTCTATGTCAAGCTGGCGGGCCACGCCCCAGCCGTCTCGTGCTACGAGCTGGATGTCGTCACCCATGGTGTCGACCCAGTACGCTAAGAGCGCCTGATATACGTCATAGCGGTCCATAAGCTCGATATCGATAAATGCACCGAGCAATTCATCGGCCAGCATACTCGACAGGCCTGCAATCGCCGTCTGAGTAAGGCAGAGCAGCTGTGGCTTAATTGCATCCATCCACGACCGGTACGCTGAATCGATTCGTTCGCGGTAAGCGAGATAGGATACGTCCTGCTCTATGGTCTCACGCAGTTCGTGCTTATCGATGCGCAGCTGAACGTAGCCTTCGCGCATCGGCTCGAAGAGCTTGTCTCGCAGCCCAGGGAAGGCTCTCCAGTAGAGGGCAAGTGAATCTACATCGCGCTCAGGAATGCCGCCTCGAAGGTGGCCGTCGATGTCTTGGTTATCCTCCACGTCGGGGTTTTGCAGGTAGCGCGAGAGGTTGAGGTTGCAGTCGTTCTCGTCCACAATCTCGCTGATGGGCACCTTGCGCGAATAGGTTGGGTCTTCTTCGAGCTCTCCCTTGAACGTTTCCACGATGCGGAAGATGTCACACTCGCGCAGACGGTTCTTGTTGCCGTCCTTCACGAAACCACGGCTTGCATCGATCATGAAGATGTAATCACGTGAGTCGGCGTGAGCCTTGTCGATGACGACGATGCAGGCAGGGATACCTGTGCCATAAAACAAGTTCGGCGGAAGGCCGATGATGCCTTTGATCCACCGCTTGTCCTTCGCGAGCGTACGCCTGATGGTTCCTTCCGCATTGCCACGGAAGAGGACGCCGTGCGGAAGAATGACGGCGGCCTTGCCAGTGCCCTTGAGCGAAGCGAGGATGTGCATGAGCCAAGCATAGTCGGCGTTCTTCTCCGGTGGCGTATCCCCATACCCCTCAAAACGATCCATGCAGTGCTCAAGTCCGTTGCGCCAGTTCTTCATGGAGAAGGGGGGATTAGCTACCACATAATCGAAACGCTGCAGCGTATCGTGCGTTCCCGTATCGAAGTTATGCGGGTCGGCGAACGTGTTGCCAGTGTAGATGTTCACAGTCGGCTTGCCGTGGAGAACAGCATTCATCTTTGCAAGACCAGCTGTAGCGTTATCCTTTTCCTGCCCGTATCCAGCCAAATCGAAGGGCGCGGCGGCAAGCACGCGAATCAAAAGTGAGCCCGAACCGCACGCCGGATCATACACAGTCGCACGCCTGTCTTTGCAGCTGCTCACCTCGACTACCTGAGCGAGTACGCGCGCCACTTCGGCGGGCGTATAAAACTGGCCCTTGCTCTTGCCACTCTCTGTGGCGAATTTCCTCATGAGATATTCGTACGCGTCGCCGATGATGTCGTCGTCATTGGCGTCGTTGCGAGAGAAGTCGAGTTCTGGTCGCTGGAAGATGCCGATGAGCTTGGTGAGTGTGTCCGCCTTCTCTTTGCCGCGTCCGAGCTTGGCATCGTCGTTGAAGTGCGCGTTGGTGATGACGCCCTGTAGGCCATTTGCCTCAGCGAGCCTGCCAATCACCTTATCCATTCCCTCGCCGATATTGGTCTTGTTCTTGAGCTTGACCATGTCGGCAAAGCTGCCGCCTTCGGGTACGACAATCTCTTCATAGGGGTTTCCGGTCGCTTTATCAGAAACGTACTTAACGAACAGGAGCGTGAGCACGTAATCCTTGTATTGCGAAGCATCCATGCTGCCGCGCAGTTGGTCGCAACTATCCCACAGTGAGCTGTAGAGCTCGCTTTTCTTGACCGCCTTCGCCATCTCGCACCTACTTCTTCTCGGTCAAATCTCGGATGATGCAGGAGCGCACATACGTAGACATGTTCATTCCACGCAAGGCTGCGATTTCGGAGCAGGCATCCTTGAGGTTCTGGGGTACACGCACCGTAATCGTCGCTTCGTTACCCTGAGAAAGGTGCGACTGCAACTCGGCTTCATCAGCGCCATTTTTGAGCAGCGTCACATAGTCCATAATCAGCTCCTCGCGCAGTATGTAAGACAAAACTATAACATTGTACCAGATTCTTCGTATCGTAACGCTGAGCTGGTTGTTTATCGGTAAGAATACAAAAGCGAATGTCAGTGATGCGGACATTAGCAAGGAGCGAAATTGACGCGTCCTTGATTGCCGCTACACCACGCTCTCCGAAAAGCGCACTCTGTTGGATTTATTTGCCGCCATCCCTGGCTGCTGGCCTGGCCGCGCGCTGCCAACCTCGGGTTGTCCGCAGCCCGGCCGCCCGCGCACGTCCAGTCCATCAGCCAGCGCGGGCGGCAAAAGCACCGCTGCACCCGTCACCCGGCAGGCTCCCTCACGCCGCCGCAAGCCCACCACCGGCACCGTCAGCATCACCGCACCAGTGCCCAGACGCCGCCACAGGAAAGCGACAGCCCCGCCCGCAGCCCATCCGCACCAGCTCCACCAGCGACCGTCAGCGCGCTTCATACAGCCCCACAGGCGACCCCGTCCCGCTCGCTACAACCGCACCCGCAGCCGATTCCCACCCCGGACACCACCGCACCTGAAACCCGCCCCAGCGGCTCGTGACA
>ERZ773006.510-NODE-510-length-17751-cov-6.15891_pt1 | contig 17751 bp, 11 predicted proteins | sample MGYA00580843_ERZ773006 | MGnify/ENA primary metagenome ERZ773006 (study PRJEB29015, sample SAMEA2738011) | human oral metagenome | biome: human oral; feature: human-associated habitat; material: dental | place: China | collected 2052 ... | reverse complement strand
TTTAACGGCAGGTTAATACGGCTGCTGAATATCAGTAATATCATGCAGAAAAAAGACATAGTAACAAGTGCTTTGAGGCTCTTCTGCATAAAAGAATTACACATATTATCCCCCTTCTAACGAATGATTGAAAACTATGGAAGTATCACCTTGTTAGCAACAGACAAGAGGTTGCAAATAAAGAGAGGCTTCCTTCACATTAAAGAAAGCCTCTCTTCACGTCAAAGGAAGCCTTTCTTCAAATCGAAGAAAGCACTTCCTTTAATTCAAAATTGTGATTACTTTAAGTTGACGAGTACACAAGTTAACGGGTTTACAAGTTATTAGTTCAAGTTGACGAGTACATGAGTTAACGGGTTTACAAGTTATTAGTTCAAGTTGACGAGTACATGAGTTAACGGGTTTACAAGTGATTACTTTAAGTTGACGAGTACACAAGTTAACGGGTTTACAAGTTATTAGTTCAAGTTGACGAGTACACGAGTTAACGGGGTAACAAGTGATTACTTCAAGTTGACGGGTACACGAGTTAACGGGTTTACAAGTTATTAGTTCTATTGAATGTAGTGCCACAAGTAGGGACAGACGCCCTCGTCTGTCCGCCCATAGTCCCTATTTTTTGATAGAAACATTGCTGTGTTTGCGGATAGACGAGGGCGTCTGTCCCTACTGTGAAGCATTCATTCCAATCAAGGAGAGTACTTCCTCTAATTCAAAATCATACTTTCTATATGCGATCAGTTTGCCATTTCGGACAGAAACTTTATGCGTACCAACCGGATGACCTCCTCACTATAATCGCCATCAAGCTCTTCCATTGCCACATCAAGGCTATCTGTCTCGCTGTCCATGAAGTAGTCATAGATGTCATTGATTGTATCATCATCGTAAACATCCTCTAAGAAGTAATCGATATTGAGCTTCGTTCCACTATAGACGATCTCTTCAATCTTAGTGAGAAGATCATCGAAATCAAGTCCTTCAGCCGATGCAATGTCATCAAGTGGGAGTTGTCTGTCAATGCTTTGGATGATTTTTACCTTCTGCATAGACTTCTTTGCGACCGTTCGCACACGTAGTTCTTCGGGGCGCTCGATGTGGTTTTCTTCGCAATGTTGCCTTATCAATTCACAAAACTCTTTCCCATAACGCTTCGCCTTACCTGCTCCTACTCCTTGAATGTTCTGTAGTTCCTCTTCATTGATAGGATACATCATTGCCATCTGCTCCAAAGATACATCCTGAAAGATGACGTATGGAGGGATTTCTAACTTACGTGCTATCTTCTTACGAAGGTTCTTTAGCATGGAGAAAAGTTCTGGATCGAGGACTGCTGTGCCCGCCATTGGTGTATCATCGTCCTCTTCATCCTTAAACTCGGCATCCATTACTATCATAAACGACGTCGGCGACTTCATGAAGCGTTTGCCTGCTGCGGTCAACTTCAATATGCCATAGTTCTCAACATCCTTCTTCAGATAACCAGCCAAGAGTGCTTGTCTGACCACAGGATTCCATATCTTCGGGTCTTCATCTTCGCCAGCACCGAAGTCATCAAGCTCGTTGTGCTTATGATCTTTTTGATCATCTGTTGCTCTACCTTTGACAAAGTCAATGACATACTCTTGTCGGAAGTTTTCTTTCAAAGCCTTCACAGCTTGGAGAACTATCAAGAGCTGATTCATTGCCTCAATCTTCTTCTTAGGGTGCAGACAGTTATCACACATGCAACAATTATCCTTTGGGTATTCTTCGCCAAAGTAATGAAGCAACATCTTACGCCTACAAACAGACGATTCTGCATAAGCCTCGGTCTCTTGTAACAGCTGTCTACCAATGTCCTGTTCGGCTACGGGCTTTCCTTCCATGAACTTCTCGAGTTTCTTCAAGTCGTTCTTTGAATAAAAGACAATGCAGATTCCTTCCTTACCATCGCGCCCAGCACGCCCAGTCTCTTGGTAATATCCCTCCAAACTCTTCGGTATATCATAATGGATAACGAAGCGAACATCAGGCTTATCAATACCCATTCCGAATGCTATTGTAGCCACAATTACATCCAACTCCTCCATAAGGAAGTCGTCTTGAGTCTTCGATCTCGTTTCCGAATCAAGCCCTGCATGATAGGGCGCAGCCTTTATATCATTGGCTTGAAGGATGGCTGCCAACTCTTCCACCTTCTTACGTGAAAGACAATAGATGATTCCGCTTTTGCCAGTATGCTGCTTAATGAACTTAATAATTTGCTTACTTGTATCGTCATCACTCCTCTTTGCACGTACTTCATAGTACAGATTAGGACGATTAAAAGAGCTTTTAAACTCGGCACAATCCTCTATTCCAAGACTACGAATGATGTCCGTTCGCACCTTATCGGTTGCTGTAGCAGTGAGCGCAATGACTGGTGCAGCCCCAATAGTATCTATTGCATAACGTATCTTACGATATTCTGGACGGAAATCGTGTCCCCATTCAGATATACAATGAGCCTCATCAATCGCATAAAAACTTATCTTCACCGACTTTAGAAACGCCATATTCTCCTCTTTATTGAGAGATTCTGGGGCTACATAAAGTAGTTTTGTACGTCCTGAAACAATATCAGCACGCACCTTATCTATCTCTGCCTTCTTTAAAGAAGAGTTAAGGTAATGAGCCACACCATCCTCTTCACTGATACCATTGATGACATCTACCTGGTTTTTCATTAATGCAATAAGAGGCGAAACAACAATAGCTGTACCCTCCATTATCAGTGATGGAAGTTGATAACACAGGCTTTTACCACCACCTGTAGGCATTAGCACGAAGGTATCATGTCCTGCAAGAAGATTGCGTATAATGGCTTCTTGATCACCTTTGAACTTCTCAAAGCCAAAGTAATGTTTAAGTTTTTCGGTAAGATTGAGCTCTTTTGTCATGTTAATAGCTGGTGATTTCCTATCCGTTTATGGTTTTGGTAGAAACAAAGAAAGTCTGCTGATGCGGTGTAAAACACCACATCGGCAGACTATACCTATATATTTAGGAGGCTGAACCCGTTTGTTGGATATGAGCCTTATCGAGCTGTTGACGAACATATTGTTCCGTCACCTCAAATTCTTTTACGTCTCTTGATGGAACTTCAAACATAGCATCCATCATCACAGACTCTACTATTGAACGTAAACCACGGGCTCCTAACTTATATTCAACAGCCTTGTCTACAATGCAATCAAGAGCAGCTTCTGTGAAAGTGAGCTTTATCCCATCCATTTCAAACAGCTTGATATACTGCTTAACAATGGAGTTCTTTGGTTCAATAAGTATGTTGCGCAAAGCCTCACGATCGAGTGGACTAAGATAGGTAAGCACTGGCAAACGACCAATTATCTCTGGAATGAGCCCGAAGGACTTCAAGTCTTGTGGTAAAACATACTTCATTAAGTCCTTTTTATCTATCTTTGCAACATTCTGAACAGAGTTATAACCAATCACATGTGCATTCAGTCGTTGTGCAATCTTACGTTCAATGCCATCGAAAGCACCACCACAAATAAATAAGATATTGCGGGTATCCACATGGATGTAGTCCTGATCAGGATGCTTACGACCACCCTTTGGTGGTACGTTAACCATAGTTCCTTCCAATAACTTCAGCAATCCTTGCTGAACACCCTCACCACTTACATCACGTGTAATACTTGGGTTATCACTCTTACGGGCAATTTTATCAATCTCATCGATGAATACTATACCACGTTCAGCGGCTGCTACATCGAAGTTAGCTACCTGTAACAAGCGTGAAAGAATACTCTCCACATCCTCTCCAACATAACCTGCTTCGGTGAAAACAGTTGCATCTACAATGGTGAAAGGAACATCGAGAAGTTTCGCAATAGTACGTGCCAATAAGGTCTTACCAGTACCAGTTGAACCCACCATAATGATGTTGCTCTTCTCTATTTCTACACCATCTTCGTTCTTCGGTTGCTGAAGTCGCTTGTAATGGTTATACACTGCAACAGAAAGATAGCGCTTAGCTTCATCCTGACCAATGATATATTCGTCAAGATACTGCTTAATTTCTTTGGGCTTAGGAACCTCTTTTACCTTAAAAGCAACACTATCGGTATTCTCATCATCAGCCAATGCGCCTGTCTGTGTAACTATCTTGTAAGCCTGCTGCGCACAATCTTCACAGATGTAACCATTCAATCCTGTGATGAGAAGTTTTACATCCTTCTCACTGCGACCACAAAAACTACATTTCTTCTGGGGCATTATTTACTCCTTTACTTATTTGATTCTGTATTGTCAGCGGATGTATTGAGCACATTATCAGTTGGTTTCTTGACAAGCACATCATCAATCATTCCGTATGCTTTTGCCTCTTCTGCGTTCATCCAATAGTTGCGATCACTATCATTCCAAACCTTCTCGAAGCTCTGATGGGAATGATCACTAATGATGGTATAAAGCTCTTTCTTGAACTTCATAATCTCTTTTGCTTCTATCTCAATATCGGACGCCTGACCTTGTACTCCACCTAAGGGTTGATGGATCATAACGCGACTATGCTTTAGTGCAGATCGTTTCCCTTCTTTTCCGGCAACCAATAATACCGCTGCCATAGATGCTGCCATACCTGTGCAAAGAGTTGCTACATCGCTAGAAATAAACTGCATGGTATCATAAATACCCAAGCCCGCTGTTACGCTTCCACCTGGTGAATTGATATAAATAGAGATGTCTTTACCAGGGTCAACAGAGTCTAAGTAAAGAAGTTGAGCTTGTATTGTATTAGCTGTATAATCATCTACTTGTGTACCAAGAAAGATGATACGCTCCATCATCAAACGTGAGAAAACATCCATTTGGGTGACATTCAACTGTCGTTCCTCAAGTATATAAGGGTTCAAGTATTGTGCTTGTGCCTTCACAACATCATCTAGCACCATACCATTCATCCCTAAGTGTCCTGTGGCAAATCGCCTAAAATCATTCATTGTAATCCTTTCTTATATAATAATGTGACAAAAATAGAGGTTATCGACCTCCCTTATTATTGCCATATTCACAAAGAGTATGCCATAAAATAGGCATCTTCTCGCTTACTATAAGCAAAGATAAGGAAAAAAACCGATAACCTCTATATATAAAAGAAGATTTTTCTTAAAATTGTTACTCGCTTACAAGTTTATTGAACTCATCGAGAGTTACAGTCTTAGTATTTAGCTTCACTACCTTCTTAATAGCGGCAGCGAGCTTACGATCCAATGCTGCTTCTACGAAAGAATCGATGTTCTCGCGCTTCTTTAACATCTCATCAGCATAACCGTTCAAGTAGTCCTCTGGAACATTAGTCATACCATATTGAGCGAACTGCGCACGTGCCATCTGGCGTGCACTCTCACGTACATCGTTATCATCAACCTTAATATTATTAGCTTGTGCTAACTGCTCCTTGATCAAGTGCCATGTGAGTTCCTTGATGCTCTGCTCATAGTTCTTCTCAACAAACTCCTCGCCCTTATCTTGGTTGTTAGCCAACATAATGCGCTTCAAGAGAGCATCTGGGAAAGTAAGATCGCCCACTTTCTTCTCACAATAAGCACGAAGATCCTGAACGAACTTATAGTCAGAATCACCCTTCAATTGCTCTTTCAAACCATCAGCGATAGCCTTGCGGAATGCAGCCTCATCCTTTATCTCGGTATCTTCACCATATACGCTTTTCCATAACTCAGCATTATTCTCGGCCTTTACGAAGCGTGAGATTTCAGTGATCTGATACGAGAAGTTACCCTTATGTTCAGCAACTTCTTCCTTCTTGATCTTCAATAGAGAAGACACCTCGATATCGTTATCTGGGTAAGCTGCAGTAGGATTGAAAGTGATAATATCACCAACCTTTGCACCATCAAAGAGCTTCTTCTGATCCTCAACCTTTATATATTGTGGCATCAAAGAAGCACCCTCTACAGTAATACCACCTTCAAGAGTATTACCATTCTCATCCAACTCACGAAGATCACCCTTCAACAAGTCACGCTGTTCTGGATCGAATGTCTCTGCCTTATCATAGTGACCTGCACGGCTCTGGAACATCTCAACTTGCTGATCAATCAGCTTATCATCAACCTCAATCTCATAGAAGTCAATCTTGTTCTTACCGCTCAACTCGAGCTTAAACTCTGGTGCAACAGCAATATCAAACTTAAACTCATAAGGTGCAGGTTGCTCTAACTCTACAGGCTTTTGAGCCTCTGATGACATTGGCTGACCCAACATCTGAATCTTGTTATCAGTAATATATTTCTGTAGATTCTCGCCTAGGATCTTATTGATAACATCCATCTTCACCTGTGAACCATACTGACGTTTAATCATGCCCATAGGTACTTGTCCCTGGCGGAAACCTGGTACATTAGCATGCTTACGATAATCCTTGAGAGTTTTCTCAACCTCATTCTTGTAGTCAGACTCTTCTACTGTAATGGTCATCAAACCATTTACTTTGTCTGGATTTTCAAATGAAATCTTCATCTTGATATTATTGAATTTATGTTTAATTATTATTTATCAAATGTTTACATACATGCTAAGAGCATTGCACCTCATAGGGTATTTGGTGTGCAAAGATACTTAATTTTTCGCACAACCTTATCATATATATATGGAAATTTGTTTTTTTAACCAAGGGGATAAGGACTAAAAACAGGCTTATCAACGCCTTTTTAAAGCCTTACCAACTATCCAACTCCTCCCAAGAAGGAACCCTATTAAGATCTAATTAGCATAAGAATTTATGAGCAGATAGTATCTCTTTTATATTACTAAATGTTAAATTAAAATTTAAAGCAAGCTCTTTTCAAAGAAAGTATTACATTTGCTACAAATAATACAATAGACCTAAACGAATGTAAATACTAACCGACCTAAACAAACAAGAATCTTAAATCAAGTTTACCAGGTCGATATTATTCATCTAAGACACAATACTTAATATGAAACAGCAATTTAGGAAGCTGGGAATGTTTGCAGTTGCAGCTGCCATTTCTACAGGATCTGCCTATGCAGGAAAGCCTGCTATGCAACCTATGACAAGTTTGCCTGTCATGCAACAGGACAATAACACTTGCACAGGACAGGTTGTTGATGCTAATGGTGACCCTATCGTCGGAGCAACAATCATGGCAAAAGGAACTACACATGGTACTATTACCGATCTTGATGGTAAGTTTTCTCTATCTAACGTAAAGGCTGGTACAATCATTATTGTCAGCTATGTTGGTTATGAAAAGAACGAGATTATATGGAGAGGAGGCTCACTTAATGTTACCTTAAAAGAAAGTACACAAACCATGGATCAGGTTGTTGTCATTGGTTATGGTAGTGTTCGCAAAGCCGATTTGGCTGGTTCTGTAGCTGTAATGAGCGATAAAGCCTTCAGAGATCAACCTATTAAGAACGTTAGTGAAGCCTTCCAAGGACGTGTAACAGGTATCAATGTTGTCCAAAGTGGCGTACCTGGTGGTGGCGTAAAGATCCGTGTGCGTGGTACGAGTTCTATCCATCGTAACAACGACCCACTGTATGTTGTTGATGGTATTGTACGTGAGAATGGACTCGACGGTATCAATACTGAAGATATCCAAAGCATACAAGTTTTGAAGGATGCATCGTCTACTGCCATCTATGGTAGCCGTGGTTCAAATGGCGTTGTACTCGTTCAGACCAAGCAAGGAAAACAAGGTCAACAGAGTATCATGTTTGATGCTAGCCTCGGAATTGCCAACGCTTACAACATGCCTAAGGTGATGGATACAAAGCAATATGCACAGGCTTTACTTGATGGAGGTAAGATTACAAACCAAGCAGAGCTACAACCTTACCTCGATGGTACGAAGCCTGGTATTGATTGGATGGATAAGATTCTCCGCACAGGAACTATTCAGAACTATAAACTTACGATATCTAAGGGTAATGCCGACACACAATACTACATGAGTGGCAGCTACCTAAAGAATAAAGGTGTCGTTGAGAATACTCAATTTGAACGTTATCAAGCTAAAATCAACATACACTCTCGCCTCTACAAATGGTTTGAAATCACTGGAGACCTCGATTACAGCCATGGAAAGAGTACTGGAGGTGGCTTTGATGTGTCGCAAGAAAACCCTCTATGGATCGCACAAAACTACTCTCCAACCATGGAAATGTATGATGAGAAAGGCAAGTTTATGAAGGATCCTTATAACACTATTCAGGCCAACCCATACGGTATTTTGACTGCAAATGCTAGTCAGTTCCGCACAGATATACTCACTGGTCATGCTGATCTTAAGTTCCATATTCTTCCAGGACTTACCTTTACTAGTACAAATGGATTTGATTACTTTGATGGAAAAGGCTATAGTTTCTCAACGACAAGGGTATTCCCTAAGAGTAGTATGGGGAATAACGATCGTCAACGTACCACCTTACAATCTACCAACAACCTTACTTATACGGGCGCATGGGACAAGCATAACCTCACAGCAACAGGTGTATTCGAGGCTACACAGAGTACCACTCGCATGATGGGGCTCAATGGTACCAACCTTCAAACAGAATCTGTTGGGTGGTGGGACTATAACAATGCAACCAACCGAGGCGGTTCAAACGATTACAGCAAATGGGGACTTCTCTCATGGGTAGGTCGTGTAATGTACAATTACGATAACCGTTACATGCTAACAGGAACGTTCCGTGCCGATGGTAGTTCACGTTTCTCAAAGAAGAAGTGGGGCTATTTCCCTTCTATCGCTGCGGCTTGGACCATCAGTAATGAGAAGTTCATGAAGCCGATCACATGGATTAGTAACATGAAAATCCGTACTAGTTATGGTCTTATCGGTAACCAAGGAGTACCAGTATATGCAACTTTAGGCACCATGACCGCTACTAACTTTGACTTCGGAACATCAACTACTTACACAGGCTACTGGGCTAAAAACATCGCAACCCCAGACCTAACATGGGAGAAGTCGAAACAGTTTGACATTGGATTGGATGTTAGCTTCCTCAATAACAGACTGGAGTTGAGCATTGACTACTTCAATAAGAAGACCACCGATGCCTTATTAAAGAAGTCACGTACGTATTATCTCGGTGGTACACAATACTGGGTTAATGCTGGTGAAATTACCAACAAAGGTCTTGATATTGCGCTTACAGCACGCATCATAGATACTCCAGAACTTTCATGGACATCTACTATCAATGGTTCTTATCTAAAGAATAAAGTCGTAAAGTTGACATCACAAGATCCAATTCTCTATGGTAGCTCACCTTCGCCAGGCACAGTTGAACCTTCAACTATCATTAAGGAAGGGCAACCTATTGGTACATTCTATGGTTACAAATGGGCAGGTCTAAACGCAAATGGTCTCGACAGCTACTATGCAGCCGATGGGAGCATCACCACAAGTCCCCAAAGTGCAGACCGACAGATACTCGGTTGCGCTAATCCAGACTTCACAATGGGTTGGAACAACTCAATTACCTATAAGAATTGGGAGTTCAATGCCTTCTTCAATAGTGCCTTTGGAGCACAAAGATTGAACCTTGTTCGCTTCGCAATGAACTCCATGGTAGGTGCTTCAAAGTTTGTTACTGCAGCCGATTACATCAGTGAGATTGGTAAGACAATGCCTGCTCTTAATGCTGTAGGGAACAATAACCTTGGCAACTCAAGCAAGTGGATTGAGAATGCAGATTACTTCCGTTGTGAGAACATAAGCATAGCATACAACATTGCTCGCAAGTACACTCAATTTGCTGATATACGCTTGGCATTGAGCGTACAAAACCTCTTTACGATCACAGGCTACAAGGGTGCGGACCCTGCAGGTATGTCTTTCTCTAACAACAACGTCGACATGGACAATGGTATTGATATGGGCACATATCCTAATCCACGCACCTTTACATTCGACATTCGCTTTAACTTCTAACAAAATAACGATATGAAAAGAAATATATTCTATGGCTGTATGCTCCTTGCTTCAGCCCTTACGCTACAAGCATGTAGTGATATTCTCAACGAAGACCCAAAAGGTAAGCATACCCCTGGTAATTTCTTCGCTTCACAAAACGACCTTGATGAAAGTCTGTATGCCCTCTATGAGCAGGTGAATCATACTCAAAACTACACCAATCCAGGCTATCCTCAATGGCAAGGTGACGATATTACGGCTAATCCAGGCTCTAATAAGCAGGCTTGTGCAGAGATAGATAAGTTCCAAGTGTCCGATAACAACAAGGGTGTAAGGGATGCTTGGAGACTGCATTACAATCTCATTCAGGCAGCTAACTACATCATTGACAATGCAGAGAAGACGCCTGTTGCTAAAGAGAACATCGACCTTGCCATCGCTCAAGCACGTTTCTGGCGTGCATACGCATACTATTATCTTGTGCGTGTGTTCGGTCCTCTTCCCATCAATCTACACAATGAAGATGACAACAGACCAACTAAGTTAACTGATGTTCAGGGCGTCTATGACCTCATCGTATCGGATCTGGAGGCTGTTGATGCTGTCAATCTGCCAACACATTACACATCAGCTCCAGCCCAACTCTTCGGTGTTGACGTCTATGTAACGCAACAGGCGGTGAAGTCAACACTATCCGCAGTCTACATGTCAATGGCTGGTTATCCTCTAAACAAGGGTCAGGAATATTATGCGAAGGCTGCAGAAAAGGCAAAGGAGGTTATTGATGGTGTGAACAGCGGCAAGTATAACGCTACTATGGACGCTGATTGGCGTAACGTCTATTCGTATGGTAACAACTACAACAAGGAGACTATACTTGGAATCAACTTCTCCCCGACAAAGAATTGGTCGACTGATTCAGAGTTCTCAAGCTGTTGTTTCTTTGAAAGTCTCGGTGGATGGGGCGATGCATGGGGTGAGATTAAGTTCTGGAAAGACTTCCCAGATGGTCCACGTAAGCGTGCCGTCTATGATCCACAAATACGTTTAAAGGATGGAACGCTCGTTGATTGGTGGGCACTTGATGGTAGCGGTAAGCCTATTGTGGCAGAGCGTCACCCAATGTTCTCCATCTTTACCATCAATGCAGACGATAATGGCAAGGAGATTAAAGCACCTTACGACTACACCAAGAAGCCTTACAAGGGTATGTGTACCGACACTCGCCATCAACTCATACGCTATCCAGAGGTATTATTATGGTATGCAGAGAGTGCAGCACGCAGTGGTGGCAACCTCGCACTGGCTAAGGAATGTTTGAAGAAAGTGCGTGCTCGCGCTGTTGATGGGGCTGCGGCAACAATCGTTGATGGTGTTGCTATTGATGCTATGACCCCTAACCAGCTTGCAGAAGCTGCCTTCAAAGAGCATGGATGGGAAGTTGCTGGTAACTGGGTTGCCCTTGCTACACGCCGAAGTGATGAGTTGCGTATGGACATTCTACGTAAGAACTTCGAGTATCGCAAGGCGAATGCACCGCTCACCGTAGCTGCTGGATTCGTTGCAACAGAGAGTGTTCCGGTCACAGGAACATGGAATGATAACATGAATTACTTGCCTTACCCGGGTGCAGATGTTGAGAAGAATCGAAACTTGAAACGATAGTTTCTTTATCTATTAAGCTATTCTAACCTACCTATAGTATCTCTCTTAGAGCGTTAACCATAGGTAGGCTTTCTTCATAATTTCAGTTACTTCTGCCTAAGATTATGATTGATACAGAATGATATGATAATGACTTAGTAAGACCTAATACTCCTCTTATCCGCATCTAAAGTATAGCTCACAAAGAACGATACTGTCAAGACTATCTTCGTTGTAGCCTTATACACTCCATTTTCACCTATTTGATAATCCGTTATACCGTGCTGTATAACTGATTATACCAACACATAGTAATGAGGTTTTGCATTGAGACTGTGTGTTTCAGAGCCTGAAACTGTGTGTCTCAGAGCCTGAAACTATGTGTCTCAAAGCCTGAAACAATAAGTATCATAGGTTCTGACAATTCCCCATTTGCCCCTCTGATAGGTAGATATATCCTCTAAACACCCTCTTTGTGGTGCTATCTCCAATCGAAAATACCGATCCCAACTGGCTCTCGTAAAACGTCTCCTCCCCTTGGGGGAGGCTGGGAGGGGTTTCCAGACGAGGGCATCTATTCCTACTTTCTTCCGTCACTTTCAATAGGACTATATTGTTTTTATATACAAAGAGACGCCCTTCTCCATCGAAGAAAGGCGTCTCTTTGCTATCAGGAAAGGCTTTCCTTGCAGTGAGAAAGGCGTTCCCTTAATTCTTATATAAATTATACTATCGTCTTTCGGAATAACTTATAGATTCCAAGAGTCATTCTGAAAGCTCTATACTCTTCACTTTCTTGAATAGATCTGATGCGAAGACGAGGTCGTTCAACTTCTTATTACGTGATGAGATGACTGAATCCTTATCGCCTTGCCACTCCTTCCTGCCGTCCGCAATGAAGATAATATTCTCGCCAATGCCCATCACCGAGTTCATATCATGCGTGTTGATGATGGTCGTCATATTAAACTCTCGAGTGATACTTGTCAATAGCTCATCAATAACCAACGATGTCTTAGGGTCGAGACCAGAGTTCGGCTCGTCACAGAAGAGGTATTTCGGGTTCATAACGATGGCTCTTGCTATGGCAACACGCTTCTGCATGCCCCCCGAGATCTCACCTGGATACTTCTGTTCTGCGCCTGATAGGTTTACACGATCAAGACATTCCTGTGCTCTTTTGTCGCGTTCAATAGCCGACATATCCGAGAACATATCTAGTGGGAAGCGTACATTCTCTAGCACCGTAAGTGAGTCGAAGAGCGCAGCACCCTGAAATATCATACCCATCTCACGCCTCATGAGGATCTTCTCCTTCTTTGTCATATTCACAAAGTTGCGCCCGTCATATAAGACTTCGCCCTTTGTGGGGTCTATGAGTCCCGTCAGAGAACGCATGAGTACGGTCTTTCCCGCACCACTTTGTCCGATGATGAGATTCGTCTTACCATCTTCAAAGACTGTATTAATGTCCTTCAGCACTTCTTTGTCACCGAATGACTTGAATAGATGTTTAACTTCTATCATAGTAGGGGAGCCTCTCCCAGCCCCTCCGAAAGTAGGGAAGCCCATATACTAAGGGTGGGATGTGGGAGAATTGTTAGTTTTCTTATTCTTAATGATACTATATGAAAAGTTGTCCCTGCCGTTTCTAACTAACTTCCGTTAGGCACTCCCCTCCTTGGGAGGGGCTAGGGGGAGGTTTTTATCTAACTCAACATCTGCGTTAGGAACACATCGCTAAAGAGAATCAAAACGCTCGAGCAGACCACAGCATCAGTGGATGCTTTGCCCACTTCGACACTTCCGCCCTTCACGGTGTAGCCCATGTAAGACGATACACTTGAGATGATGAAGGCAAAGAAGAAGCCCTTAATAATACTCATCCACATAAACCACGGATTGAAATCATGCTGCAATCCAGCGGTGAGATCTACTGGTGTGATGATATGTGCGAAGTAGGCTGTGGCATAAGCTCCGATGATACCCGTTGCAGCAGAGAATATTACGAGGAACGGCATGATAGTCATCAAACCGAGAATCTTTGGTAATATCAGATAGCTGGCAGAGTTAATTCCCATAATCTCAAGAGCATCTATTTGCTGAGTCACACGCATGGTACCAAGCTCTGAGGCTATGTTTGAGCCCACTTTACCCGATAGTATCAGACACATGATACTACTCGAGAACTCCAAGAGCATAATCTCGCGCGTCACATAACCAGATACCCAATGGGGCATCCAAGCACTTTGTACGTTGAGCTTTATCTGAATACAAATCACAGCTCCTATAAAGAACGAGATGAGCAACACGATTCCTATAGAATCGACACCTAATTGTGACATCTCTTTAAGATATCTTTTAAAGAACATCCTCATGCGTTCCGGGCGACTCAATGAGCGTCCCATCAGCATAAGATAATTACCGAATGTATTCAGCCACTTAATGATCAGCATGATTACCGTATTTAGTTTTGTGACTGCAAAAGTAGGCAAATAATCACAGATATAGGCAGGAAAGACATTATTTAATAGTCTTTCTCGTGTGGTTCTTGTGGGTTATAAAGCATGAGTGAAATGTCTGAAGAATGGCAAGAGGGGGAGTGGTGTGCTGACTATAAATAAGCTATATTCAATGTGTTAATGCCACCGTATATATATAAGACCGATATTTATTATCCTTGTTTACTATCAGTTTAATATCTTTTTGTTTGCATAATTCAAATAAAATAACGAATATTGCAGAATGATTGCCACATATTCAAAGTGTCATCTATTTGCTTTCTTTATTTATTTAAATAACCCTATAGCGTTCCTTTTACGCTATAATAAAACAAATGTGTATGATGAAACAATTACTTATTTCAGCTTTATTCTTAAGCTGTGTGACAATTTTAAGAGCTCAAACTATCCCTAGTGAGAAGGTAGTAATCAGTGTGAAGGCTAATACCGCATCGGTTTCGTTTGCTGTGCGTACGCTTGCTAATGCTCCCGTTGTATGTGATTTTGGCTCGGATGAAGGCATTAAATCTTTTCCATCAAATACTGATGGAACCTTTACTAAGGTAGAGTATCATTTCGTTAGTCCTTCTACTTCCGAGCGTACCTTTACTATTGCTGCCGACAAACTAATGACTTTGCGCATTGTACAGAGGCGTGAAGTAAATGGTGTGGTAGAGGTGAATTCAAATGCTCTTCGTAATCTGAATGTTGATTATGTAGACCTTACTGCGCACGACAAGGTGGATGTCTCTTTATGTCCTAACCTTGAAGTATTGACCTTGAGTGCTAGTGGTGTTGGCGAGATTGTACTTCCGAAGAGTGATAACCTTGTGTCGGTGCAGGCTGCTCCAACCCTTCTTGGACAAGGATCATTGCGCCAGTTGAATAATCAAGACGCAAAAAATCTAAAGCAATTGGGGGTTACGGGAGCGTCTATTAGCAAGCTCGATGTAAGCAATAACCTAAACTTAGAAACCCTTGTATTCGCTAATCCTAAGAAAGTTCTTCGTGAGATTAATGGAGCGAAGGCTCTTCGTAAATTGCAAATGCTTGATGTTCGAGGAAATGCACTAGCCTTTGATCAAATCCCCGACCGCTATATTCAGGATTCACCAATCGAGAACTTCCGATACAGTGGACAGACTTCTTACCTTGTTCCTAAGAGTAAGGTGCAAGGATTAACAGTAGACCTTTCTTACCTTCAGTTTGCTCGTGGCATCTCAACAGCAGCCGAACGGACGGAGTTCACATGGATGTATAAACGTAATGAAACGGCTAAGTATGCTCCAGTTCCTACTGACAAGGTGACCAATATACTTGGTGTTTTTACCTTTGATAAGTCTTTGTCGGAGGATGATGTAGTGCGTGTTTATTGCAAGATGTCGAACCCTGGTTTCCCTGGTATCGGTAAGAAGAGCAGCAATACACTTGGGACTTATATGATAAAACTCAAAGCCATCCCTGATGGTATAACTTCTGTTACGGCTTCGGATGCTGCTTTACATGTGATAAAGACTGATGATGGTTGTCGTATAGAGACCGCTACACCACAACAAGTTATGGTTTTTGATGTGAATGGAAAGACTATTTGGACTGGAAGGACACCATCAAGTATAGAATTGAAACATGGTGTTTATATTGTTCGTTCAGCGTCTGGTGAGGTTGTGAAACTGGTTAAGTAATACTCGGATGTGACTCTTTGTCTCTTAAAAAACACAAACAACAAGGTGCTATATAGCCTTGTTGTTTGTTGTTTTATTAATATTTTGCTACATTTGCAAACTATAAGAAGAGGCAAGATAACAGCAAACTCGAAAGAAAAGAATAGCTATGTCAGAGACAGATAATATAGTTGTGCGTCCAGAAGAAGAGGGGAGTATCCTGCATACGGACAAGTTGGTGAAGCGGTACGGAAAGCGTACTGTGGCGAATGGTGTGAGTATTAGTGTGCGACAAGGAGAGATTGTCGGGTTGCTCGGACCGAATGGTGCAGGAAAGACAACATCGTTCTATATGACAACGGGACTTGTTGTTCCTAACAAGGGGCATGTTTATATTGACGACAAAGAGATTACTAATTATCCGGTCTATAAGCGTGCGCGGGCGGGTATAGGCTATCTTCCACAGGAAGCAAGTGTCTTTCGCAAGATGAGTGTCGAAGACAACATCATGAGTGTATTAGAGATGACGAAGCTAAATAAGCAGGAACGCATTGATAAAATGGAAAGTCTTATCCGTGAGTTCCGACTTGAGAAGGTGCGTAAAAACCTTGGTGACCGCCTTTCTGGAGGTGAGCGTCGTCGTTGTGAGATTGCTCGTTGTCTGGCTATTGATCCAAAGTTTATCATGCTGGATGAGCCTTTCGCTGGTGTAGACCCTATCGCTGTTGAGGATATTCAGCACATTGTTTGGCGATTGAAGTTTCGTAATATCGGTATTCTCATCACCGATCACAATGTGCATGAGACGTTGAATATCACCGATCGAGCTTATCTCTTGTTTGAAGGACGCATCCTTTTCAAGGGGACACCAGAAGAGTTAGCCGCCAATAAGATTGTTAAGGAAAAGTATCTGGGTACAGACTTCGTGCTGCAAAAGAAGGACTTCCAGTTGTTAGACCAGCGTAAGCGAGCACAGCAAGAAAGTGCAGAATGATGGTTGTTATAGGTTGAAAACAATGGCAAAGAGCCTATCTTCTCATGGTATTAATTATCAATAACAAAGAAATTCAGCCTTTAATAATTTGTTGTTTACATCATAAATGCTTACTTTTGCACAGCATTTAGCAAGGAAGTATGGCAGAGTGACCGAATGCGCTGGACTCGAAATCCGGTATACGCCCATAGGTGTATCGGGGGTTTGAATCCCTCTACTTCCGCAGAGTTATTCGATAAATAGTGACGTAACCGTATCTTATGTGTATCACAAGATGTGGTTACGTCTTTTTTAATTAAGGCTTCTTTCAAAGCTTCTTTCCGAATAGAAAGGAAAGAGAATGTCTTTTGTTTACAAACAAAGAAAGCGTTTCTTTAATACAAGGAAAGGCTCTTCTCTACATGAAGAGACGCCCTTCTCGAATGGAGAAGGGCGTTTCCTTATATCAACAAAATGCTTTCTTTGCTATGAAGAGGTGCTTTCATCAGATGAAGAGAATACTCAAAAGTAGGGACAGATGTCTGCGTCTGTCCTTACTTATGGCACTGCGGACAAAGGTGTTATATACTATTGATACTCATTTAAGTTTCTCGATAATTACTCTCTATCAGCATTACTTTCCTGCAGACGGTGAGCAATTGTTCGGAGAGGAGTGGGGCGATGAGGGTTAAGAGTTATAGGGTTGAGAGTGGAGCAACAAAAAAGGGAACAAAAAAAGAGAGCTTCGAAGATTTCTCTTCAAAGCTCTCTAAAGTAAAAGAAGGCGGCGACCTACTCTCCCGCATTGCATTGCAGTACCATCGGCGCAGACGGGCTTAACTTCTCTGTTCGGAATGGGAAGAGGTGGAACCCCGACGCAATAACCACCTAATATAACTTTTCAACTGACTTGACTCTTAATCTTATCATTTATCTTTAAATGAGTAAGACCAGCTGTCAGCCGTATAAGGTGACGTATTTCCACAAGCAAAACATTATAGAACTTTTCT
>ERZ773006.508-NODE-508-length-17795-cov-3.92914_pt1 | contig 17795 bp, 20 predicted proteins | sample MGYA00580843_ERZ773006 | MGnify/ENA primary metagenome ERZ773006 (study PRJEB29015, sample SAMEA2738011) | human oral metagenome | biome: human oral; feature: human-associated habitat; material: dental | place: China | collected 2052 ... | reverse complement strand
GTTTGATCAATGCCATTACTTCTTCATTGGTAAGAGTTTCCATTGAGACAAGGTTTTTAAGAGCGATTTGATTTTCAGACATGTTGATTCTCCTTTTATAATGTGAATGCAAATAGTTTACAATTTGTTTAAGCTTCTTTGATGAGGACGCGGTCTTGACCGTCTAGCTCCACCATCTCGACAATGATTTCCTCTGACTTACTTGTCGGGATATTTTTCCCAACAAAGTCCGGACGAATCGGCAACTCCCGATGCCCACGGTCGACTAGAACCGCCAGACTCACTCGTGCAGGACGACCGTGACTGACCAGATTGTCAATGGCAGCGCGAATCGTGCGACCTGTATAGAGGACATCATCGATCAAAATGACTTCTCTATGAGCGATATCAACTGGTAAGACCGTCGTATCTTCTGTCGCCTTCATGTCATCTCGGAAAGGCTTGGTATCTAGTTCTGCTACAGGGACATCGATTTGTTCTAGCTGAGAGAGACGTTCTTGGATCCGGCGAGCGATGTATACACCACGCGTCTTGATCCCCACCAGTACAATCTGGCTTAAATCTTTGTTTCGTTCAATGATTTCGTAGGTGATCCGGGTAATGGCCCGTTTCATCGTCAAATCATCAACGACTTCTTTGGTTTTCATTCAGTCCTCCTTAGTTGTAAAAGAAAAACCTCCTTTTTCAAGGAGGTTCAGCAAATGAATGGTCTAAGAGGATAGAGTCTCGCCCTATGGTCCTAGCCATTGTTTTTCACAGTCTCCTTGCCTGCCTCACGGGACAGGATTAAAGGATTTATTTAATTGAGATAACTATATCACAGTTTCAAACGACATGCAAGAAAAAACTCAACATTTTTCAAAAAAATTTAAAAACAAGACTTTTCGTCCGAATAATGTTCGGTTTTTACTAAGAAACAGCCGATTTCCGCTTGATATTTTTGATCCCATAGAGCACATAGCCAGCCAAGAGGTAAGCGATAAAGATGATCACCACCCATTTGCCCACAAAAGCCCAGCCGTATTTATTGACATTGATAAAGAAATAGGCAAAGGGACTATCTTTTGCACCTGGAATCGGCCACTTCAAGACCAAACCATTGAGAAGGGCAAAGAGCATGTAAGCTAGGGGAATCAAGGACCAAAGGAAGGGATCGAGCTTACGGTATTGCTTGGCTTTATCAATCACTAGGGTATCAAAGAAGAACATCAAAGGAACGATGTAATGACAAAGGAAGTTTTCCAAACGATAAAACTTCTCTGGTGTCGCAAGAGGCGCCAACATAAAGTGGTAAATGACACAGGTGATCATAATGGACATGGTAACTGCGCCTTTCATACGAAGGTAGCCCTGAGTCTGGGTCGAACGACCTCGAATCATGCGCCAAACCATGTCTCCCATAAAGAACATGACCAACATGTTAGATAAAATGGTGTAATAGAGCATCATGCCAAAGCCACCATGCTTGGTCAGTTGTAGATAAACGCCAAGTACACTTAAAATAAACAATAGAAAACGATAGCTAAATAATAGTTTGAATTTCATAGTATTCTCCTGAAAGAAAAGGGGGTAGCCCCTTCAGTTTAATCAGGAACTTTCCTTAAGTGAGGACGGACGTCAGCGAACTTCTACGAAGTTCCATGACTTAGTTTTGAACCTAAAGTTTCAAAACTCCCGAGTACTTGAATCAATACTGTTTCAAGTACTTTTCTCACAGCGGAAAGTTCCATTATAAACTTAAACAACTCTATCAATTTGTGTACTGTTCTTTAGATCTTCTTCACAAATTCTGATTTGAGCTTCATTGCACCAAAACCATCAATCTTACAATCGATGTTGTGGTCTCCTTCAACGATACGGATATTTTTCACGCGCGTTCCTTGTTTCAAATCCTTTGGTGCACCCTTGACTTTCAAATCTTTGATCAAGGTCACCGTATCTCCATCAGCCAATTTGTTTCCGTTAGCGTCAATCGCTACGACACCCTCTTCTTCTACGACTTCAGCTGGGTTCCATTCATAAGCACACTCTGGACACACCAAGAGTGCTCCATCTTCATAGACGTATTCAGAGTTACATTTTGGACAGTTTGGTAAGTTATTCATTTTTATCTCCTTATTCAAATTAACTTTCATAGTATACCATGAAAGCAAAAATTTGACAAATCCTGCTCGACTGTATAAAAAGGAGGCAACTTTGCCTCCTTACATAGATAATATCTTTCAATCTTCTTGCAATTCTTGAATGTCTTGAATCACGCGCACACCTGCTTGATTCTTCTCGCACAGTTCAGTATCAGAGTATGGGAAGGTATTGATCAAGATACTCTCCATCCCGATACTTTGGGCAACAGCAACATCTGTTGTAAAGTCATTGCCCACCATGACTGTTTTCTCAGGGTTCAACTGGTGTTCTTTCAGCACTCCCAAGAGAAACTCTGGCTGAGGTTTGCGAATACCTGCAGCTGATGACAAGTAAATGGCATGGAAAAGTTCTCTCAAGCCTACTAAATCAATCTCAGGATTGGTAAAATCTGCTTGGGCATTGGATAAGAGATAGATCCGGCAACCTGCAGCTTTCATATCCTCTAATACTTCTTTCGTGTGAGGATAAAGCTCCAATCGTTTGCGAGAAAGGACACGGAAAGTCCGTGCAATCAAACGTCCCCACTCTTTAAGGTGGGTAACACTGTTCCCACTTGGATGACTTTCTAAATACAATTGCACAAAAATGACCGTCAGATCAATCTCAGGATGGGCAACTTGTTTTTCCTTGGCCAAGTTTTCTTCAGCTTGTTGCACCAACTCTCTATAACGCAGGCGCAGACCTTCTCCAGTGTAACTTGCCCCATAGGATTGGTAGATTTGGGCCATGGTATCCCATAAGACTGGACTCGACTCATCTGTTTCAATGTCGACTAAGGTTCCATAGAAATCAAAAATATAGTTTTTAAATGCGTACTTGTGCGGATTCATCTCTCACCCCAGTAACAAACATGGTAAAGGTTGCCTTGCAGACATTGGCACCGTCTTGATTGGTAATATCAACATCCACAACTCGAGTCGTCCGTCCACTGTGGACACACTCACCATGGATCGTGAGGACATCCCCCAGACGCCCTGCTTTCAAGTAATTGATGGAGGATTGCAAGGTCACACCATCGACTCCCTGAGAAACCACGACCAAGCCACTGACTTGGTCACACAGGGTAAAGAGATAGCCTCCATGCGCATTTCCATAATAATTAAGTGATGATTCCACAACCTTGGTTGTCACCACTACATGGCCATCTCTCATCTTTTCGATTTCGTAATTTTCAAATGCAGCAATTGCATCAAAGTGAAAATCTTTCATATACTTGCCACCTTTTCTAGCATCTTTTCAACTCCTCTATCATACTACAATTAAGGTATAGATACAAGCGAAGGAGCAATTCTTTAGAAACAGAAAAGGAGACTCCAACTAAGGAAGAAGACGATACTAGGAACAATGTATTTTCGTGGGTGCTTCCAACATTCCCTCTTTAAATTCCATTTTCTTAAAGGGAAATAGATTTCAATAAGTAAGTGCAAAAGAGCTTCCACTACTGCTAGAATCATGACTCCTAGTAAAAATAGAATCCCCAAATCAGGCATGACCACCATTTTTAATAATAGAGCAACAAATAGATTCACAGCTAAGAAATAAGTCAGCAATACACGGTAATACATCAAGTAAAAAAACCGACTCTTAGGAAGGGACTTAACATGATCAATCAAATCTTTATCCGCGGAAATGAGGGTGGTTAATGGCGTATTGACAGAAGCCATCGTTAAAAGGATGATGATTTTTAAAGGAGCATCATAATCCTGTATCAGAATGAGAAAGAGAAATATGAGAGTAAAGACAAAATTGATGGAAAAATAGCGCTCTTGAAACAAGGAAATCCAAAAATAATTGCCACTTCTTCTCTTTGCGACGAGCAACTGATCATTTTTTGAAATCGCGACTAGGTACTCATTTTTAAAAATTAAGACAGCAAGGAGGGCTGACAGTAAGATCATATAGGACACTTGTTGGACCCATAAAGAAGAGACTGTAAGAACAGTCGTTACAAAAATGAGCACCCCTCCTAGAAAACTGGGCCTTGTATTGAACTGGATAAAGACATAAAACACACCCAATACTACCAGTAAAGATAGGAGGACAAGCTTAAAAGATTGTGGCAGGTCTAACTTGACTCCCAAAAAGAGGATCAATAACAGCACGCGCTCTAACAAATTGAGAAGAAAGGTTACCGTCAGAAAAGAACCTTTGAACCGATTGAGAGACAAAGGAAGCTGGTAATAGGCCTGGACCCTGTCCATCGAAAAGTAGGAATAGAGCAATTGAAAGGTTGATAGAGCAGTGACAATAGCCGTACTGATCAATAAGACTTGAAAGCTCGTAGAAAATTTGCCCCCAACAAGATGGTAATAAAGAGCAAAAGCTAAGGAAGTCAAGAACAAGAAGAGCCGATTTTTGGATACCAAATCTCTAAAAATTGCTAGTAGCATGCTCTACCCCCTCTGACGATTGACGTCATGAAACCAATCTTCTAAATTCGATTCGATCGCGTCTAGGTGACCATCTTCAATAGAATAAGCTGTATCACAGACTCGAACGATACTCTCTGCGATATGCGAACTCATCAGAATAGAGCCTTCTTCTTTATACTGCAATAGTAAACCATATAGAAATTCTGTCGCATCAAAATCAAGGCCATCAAATGGTTCGTCCAAAATAAGGAGGGGAGGTTTGAGATAGAAAGCTGTGATCAGGAAGACTTTCTTCTTATTTCCCGTTGACAAACTACCGATATCAGTGTTGAGAAATTCTTTGAAATGAAAACCTGAGATCAGGTCCTGCAATAACGTATCATCTCTCTCTCGATGATACAAACGACAGACAAAATTAAAATAGTGAACAAAATCCCAGTTTAAAAAACTATTGTTTTCAGTAAAAACTGTATAGGTACGGTTCTTATAGAAATTCGTACGAAAAGAGGTCACCTTATCTTCTATGGTAACAGTCTCAACTGCATACTGCCGATGATCAAAAACACTACTTAAAGCTTTTAGCAAGGTTGTCTTCCCTGCTCCATTTCGACCAATCAACCCTACTACAGAATGATTGGGTACAAGCAAATTCGTATCTTTTATAATGGGCTTGTCTTTTTTATACCAAACGTTTAGCCCCTTGATGTTTAAACAATCACTCTTCATCGACGCACTCCTTTATAAAGGTAAGAAGCCCCAACTAAGAGCAACAGCAAAGCGTACGACCATTCCTTTTGAAAGGAAAAGACTAAGGCACCGATCAAGAAGCAAATTCCTATCAGGATTCTAAATTGTAATTTCATATCTTGCCTTCTTTCTATTCACAGTATGAAAGATTACAATTGTATTTTATGCTTATACTATAGTACTTTTTCTGAGCAGATTCAAGCACGAATGGAACATTCTCAATGCTTTAGGCACATTTAATCTTTGAAGAGAAAAAAGAACTAGATATTTCTAGCTCTTTGTTTAAAATCTTAATTTTCAATCATGTTAATCTTTATCTACTTTTAAATAATTATAGAAGTTAATTACAGTAGATAAAAAACTCAATAAACAAATGAATTGAATCAATATTTTAACAGGCTGTCTAACATTGTTCATTTGTGTCAATATGATAAAAGAAGAATTTATAAAGATGATTAACTGTAGCAATATATTTGTATAATTAAATTTCATTTTTGTTCACCTTTTATTTCTAAAATATGATCAACTTGGTTATAGATGTCAGGAGAGTGAGTAGCTATAATTATAATTTTATTTTCTTTCTTTAAGCTCAATATTAATTCTATTATTTCTTCACTATTTTTTTGATCTACAGATGCAGTTGGTTCATCTGCTAATATAATTGGTGAATCTTTTAAAATTGTTTTAGCTAGAGCTACACGTTGAGCTTCTCCTCCTGAAAGAGTATATATTTTACGATTTAGATTTACATCAAGATGAACTCTTTTTAAAGCTTCATTCATTTTCTTTTGCATTTCCAACTTGCTTATTTTTTCTCCAATAAAAGCCAACATTAAGTTTTCTTGAATCGACTTATTTTCGATAAGACCAAAATTTTGAAACAAATAACTAAGATAATTTTTGAAATAATCCTTTTCTTTAATATTATTTAGATTAATATCATTTACAATTATATCTCCAGAATCAACTTCTTCTAATTTACCAATAATATTTAGTAATGTGGTTTTTCCAGCACCAGACGCACCTATCAGAGCATAAGAATTCCCTTCATAAAAATTATAATTTAAATTCTCTAGAACAATACGGTCATCGAATCCTTTATTTATATTTCTTAATTCGATCATATTAAGCTCCTTTTAGAAATAAAATATTTACTCTTTTCTCTTTAATTAATTGAAATGCAAATATGATAAGCAACAATAATAAGTATACAAACGGTACTAATATTAGTAAAAATGAAAATCTTAAAACAATTGTACAAATACCAATTAGAGTAAAGCACGTAATAAGCAATCCAAGATAAACTCTATGAATACGTAATTGGTTTTTCCCAGCCAAACGTTCTATAAAATGTGTCCTCCTTTCTTGATAAAAATAAATACTATTCATCAAAATGAACAATAAAAATGAGGTAGTAATACTTAAAACAGTCGTTGCAAGTAAAAAGTATTTTCTTGTTACTATCATATCAATTCTTTTCTCAATAGATAATAATCCACTAGTAAGTGAACCGAAGGAAGCTGTCAATTTATATTTTCGAATTAACGTAGTTACTTTTTCAGAATGGTTAACTATTAAGAACGAGGTTGGCAATAAAGCATAGTTAGGTTTTTCCACAACAATAATTGGATCATGGACCATTGCTTCATTGGAAAATTGCCTCCCAATTAAAGAGTAAACTGGATAAGTAAACAAATCACCACCTTCGTATATGAAACTAGCAATTTTGGAATTTGGTTGGGTATCTTCGACTAATGTTTCCTTAGATGAAAATCCCCTTTTCTCAAAATATTCCCATTTATTCTTTAATTGTTCAAACATATTTTGATAACGATTTGGAATTAAAATCATTTTATCATATGTTTTCATATCTTTTAGAAATAATTTTGCTGAGTCAGATAACTTAATTTTATTTACTGCAACGTAGTTAGCATTAACATAAATTACATTTGAAGAATAATCTGAAGTTGGTTCGAAATTCTTATTATCTTTGTTCGAAATCAACATATTATCTAACATGTCGTTTCTATAAATAATCGTAGTGTTGTCAGATAACTCATTAAAAAATTTTTGTTTTTGATCTTGTGAAACACTGTCGCCATCTTCTAAAGAAGTTATCTCATAATATTCAGCATTCCTTTGCCAATGACTTTTTCCTACCTCTAACGATTCAACTTCTTTAGTTATTGAAATCATTCCATAAACACAGAACATAACAGAAAATAAAGTAAATAGCTGTATTAGGATCGTCATAACAAAGATGAAACCTAGCGGAGCCTTTCCTTTAATTGATAAAATAATTGGTTGGTGTTGAAGAATATAATAAAAACAATGTGAAAGAAAAAAATTAACGATAAATATTAATAAGGCCCAAACAAACACTGGTACTAAGATTATCAACAGAGCTAGAATCGAAAATTTTCTTAAAATGATTAATGTACTAACAATACCAAGTATAGAACATATCAATAAACATAAGATAAAAATACTATCGTTTTTTGTTTGTTCTATAGCAATCGCATGCTTTCCTTTGCCAGAAACTCTTAATATTCCAACCTCTTTCATGCCAGAAACTTGTTGAGCTAGTATTAAAGAGATATAGGTAATTAAAATCCCAATTACGATCAATACTGATTGTGGAGTTTTCAATAGTAATCGAAATAGAGCAGTCTCATAATTAGTTGGCAAAACTCTAACAGTGGCATTAAGCTGCAATAATCCTTCAGCTACTTGCTCCGCATTCATAGAACCACTCACAACAACATAAACTGTATTGTATGAACTATTTTCTATTAATTCATTATCCGTTTGCTGCTTTAGCTCTTTAGGTAAATTTTTGGCTCCAATTGGAACATATGTATTTTGTATTTGTTTGTTAGACTCATCGACAGGAGCAACAATTCTTCTTGCTAGAACAATATCGTTTTTAGCTACAAATTCATTAATTTTATCAGAAAAATCGACAGGAGATTTTTCAACAACTATTACATTTCTAAAACCAGCAAAAATCTCGTTTTCATTTGTATTGATGAATAACAATCCAATTAAACAAATCAAAAGAAAGGAAATAATTAATAAAATTTTTTTAAACTTACTATACATCCTGTACCTCGCTTTTAAAAAGCTCAACCCTAATGTATTCGACAAAATTTTTAAAAGAGGAGGGGTGCTCCTCCTCTTACTTAATCACTTGTAACCCCTTTCATTTTACAAGTGAATTCTATCACTTTAAGCATTCATTGTCAATAATTAATATTATTTTTTGTTATTTTTTAAAGTTATATACTATAGTTATTTCTTTACATGATAATTATATCTAAAAAAACCTCGCCTTTAGGCGAGGCCGTAGATAAATACATAAACAATTGTATTGCAACCACATTATTAAATTAAGTTATTTTTTATATAGTTTTCTATAGTGAGTGCCATTTTCTCATTTCCAGATAAACTATACAACGTCTCAGATAATTTAAAATATTTTTTCACTTCGTCTTTTTTTGCAAACCCTTCACTTACGTTACCTAATAAACAGAATAAGTCCGGTAATAAATAAAAGTGATTAAATTTTTTACAAATATCGATTGTTTTCAAAATTTCAGAAATTGCTTCTTTAATTTGATTATCTATCCATAAATATCGACAGTAATTATAACGCACTTTAACTAATAATTCAAAATTCTCCATTATTGATATATTAGATTTTTCGAGTGGGATTATGATTTTTTGATACATTTCCCCACTTATTTTTTCATTTTCTAAATCTATATAAGAATAGAAATTAAGAAGACTGTTTAGAAACATAAAATAATCTCTATCTGATTCTGACATTTTATTTAATAATGTTTCTAACTTCTTTATAGCCTCCGTTTTTTTATTATCACAATGAAAAAGAATAATTGATTCTATCCATGAAAGGTATGATTGATCATACAACGGAAGTTTATGTTTTTTTTCTTTTTCTAGATTATATAAATACTTTAGAGAGAAATAATCTCTTTGATTTAATAATTTTTTTGATAAATCTATAAAATTTCCAAGCGTAGAACTATCCGCTAAAATATTCTCATCAAAAAAATATTCCATAGGTACGTTAAGTTTCTGAGCTAATTTATAAAGAATATCAGATCCAGGATTATACTTTCCTTTTTCTATTCGACTTATTTGTCCCTGTTTACAGATTCCCTCAGCTAATTCTGATTGAGACAACTTCAATTCTAATCTTCTACTTCGAAATCGACTTGCTAATAATGTCATTTTCCCACCTCCTGATCTATATCTACGCAGGTGTATTTTATCATTATTTTAGATAATGTCAATAATATATATATATTTATTGATATTTCTTATAAAAGTTGTTTGGTTCTTAAATAATTTTTACAATTGAATCTTATAGACAATATTATTCTTACTTTGAAACAGCTATTTACAATATTTATCTTTGTCATTATTAAAAATTCTAATAACCCACAATTTATCATTTGAATAAATCCTTAAAATCTTAATTTTTCCCAATCATCGTCTGTCCGTTTGCGATAATAGTACTCGGACAAATCTGGGTCTTCCATCACTTCCAGCAGAGGAAGCATGTCGTAGGATAAGTCCAACTGTTCTAATTGGTCTTTCTCAACCCAAGAAACTTCTCCTTCCTCAGATGATCTGAGCTGGCCTGTGAATTCTGTCGCTTTGTAGCAAAAGACAATATAGCGACCTCCCTCGTCTAGTGGCCAGTCTTTGACTGCGACCAGTTTTGGATCTGTAATTGTCAGTCCTGTCTCTTCGTAGACTTCACGGATGACAGATTCTGCAAGACTTTCTCCTTCTTCGATATGACCTCCAGGAAAGGCATAACCAGACCATTTCTTGTAGCGCTCTGGCGAGCGGTATTGGAGGACTACTTTTCCATTCGTAGGATCTTCCACCAAACAAAGATTGGTAAGTACAGTAGATGTTGCGCGTGACATAAATTTCCTTTCTATGATGTTAACAATTAATCAAAATAAACTTTTTTCTTTACCTCTTTCTTCATCACAAAGGGATTTACCAGCTCATGGTATTCATCAAAAATATCCAAAAGAAAGCCTCTCTCAAAGACAATGGTCTTCTCTTTTAACGAATATTCCGAGTGAATTGTTACCGGACCATGGCCATCAAAGGTAAAGAACAACTCAATGAAAAATACCAAAATCACCATAGCAAAGAGACTCAAAAGAACACTAATAAGATTCTTCCAATTTGGAGCATGTTTTCGATAGAAGCGATACCAGATGTGAGCAAAAGCCGTCCCAGCTCCAAGATACAACCAGGGATTCCAGAGGAGTGGCGTAAATGCGTAGCCAAACAATCCTAAAAGGAAGTTGACAAAAACAAAAAGTAGCAAGATCAGATACATAATCCTAAACAGGTTCAGATACTTTCTCATGTTTGATCTCCCCTTCGTAATAATTGGTTTAAACTGGATCTCCTAAAGAAACATCAACAGAATATGATAACCCAACCGAATCCAATGATCAATTAGAGGCGCATCTGGATCATTTTTTTTACTATCTAAAAATAGACTTAGTGATAACAATAGTAATGCAAGGGCAATAACAATTTTCAGAGATAGCATCATGCCGCCAAGAACAAGAGAGGCTAGAAAACCAAAAAATGGCAAAGGGGAAAATAAAAATGCCAAAAAACTGAAATACATCATAATCAATGATAAAACCAATAAACCATAGACGACAATCTTCGTAAGAATAGAGACCTTTTTACCTTCATTTTTCATTTTTGATAGTGAATAAATGACATAGATCATATAGATAAAAAGTAGCATATTGAATCATTCCTATGTTTTATAGATTATGTTAATAGTTTAACCAAAAGCCAATCAAAATACAACAAAAGACACTAACTTATCAGTAGTCTCCAATCTCTGATCAAAGCTTCTTTACTTCTGCTGCTACCTTTTGGAGATGGTGTTCCCGCAAGCTAGCGGTATTAACATCCCGGCCAACTTCTCCCAAAATGCAGACGCGCTTGGTTTTAATCCCACAGTGGTTCAAAACTGCATTCTTTAAGACAGAAATGCCATAACTATCCGGAATATTGAGAGGGCCTGAAAAAATCTTGTACCACCAAGTAGGTGCCATGGAGGTCGCATAAATACTGGCCGTTTTCCCTTTGAGTAACTTCTTGAATTGCTTGCCTCTCAGATAATTCCAGATAAAACTTCCCTGATCATTAGCAGAGTATGCAATACCCGGTGTAAAGACCCGATCGATCCAACCTTTCAGGAGGCTCGGCATACTACTCCACCAGATGGGATAGACAAAGATCAGGTGATCCGCCCACTGGATCCATTCTTGAGAACGAAGGATAAAGGGATCTTCCTCCATCCGCTTTCGATAGCCATAGCGAAGGACCGGATCAAAGTCCTCTTCATTGAGACTGATGACTTCAAGCTCGTGGCGATTTGAGTCAATCGTTTCGACAATGGTTTGGAAAATAGCCTGACAGTAACTTTCCTTATCCGGATGCCCGTTGATGACTAGAATTTTCATTCGTCTTCTCCTTCATCTCTTTGGTTCATTCTATTTCTTTTATTTTTTACTAGATTAATTGATAATGGTTCAAAGATTGATAGATACGTCCTTTAGGAATTTTTATTTGAAGAACACATCATCCGTAATTCCTTAACAGGTTTTCCAAGTTTAAGTATTTGTTCTTGGCCATCAAAAGTAAAACCCATTTTTTGATAGAAAGCAATAGCTCGCTTATTATCTTTCAACACCCATAAATAAATCTCAGAGAATTGATCAAGAGCAGCAAATGCAGCATGCATTAACTGTTCACTCACACCTTTTCCATAGTAATCTTTTAAAACATATAAGGCAATGATTTCACCAGCTTGAATGGCTTCATCACGAAAATTTCCATAGCTGATAAATCCAATGACCTTCTTTCCATCCATCGCAATCAAGGTATTTTCTGGATACTTTTGGCTCAAGAAACGACATCTATCTAATGTCATCGTCTCTTGAAATTCCGCGGGTAAAAGATTGTCATAAGACTCTCTCCACGTTTGCCAATGAACGAGAGATTTTCCTTCTATCTCTTCAGGAGTTTCCATTGTTTTAATGATAATCTTCATTCGCTTTATCCTATCTAATCCAAAGCCTTGACTTCTAACATCATATCGCGAATTTGCGCTGCCAGCTCGAAATCAAGCACTTCGACGGCTTCTTGCATTTGACCTTGCAGTTTCTTGACCAGTTCCTTGCGCTCTTGGCGGTTGAGACTGGTGATATCCACTTCCTTATCCTCTTCCTTGGCCACAGCCTTGGTAACAGAGATGAGATCACGGATTTCCTTCTTGATGGTTTGTGGCACAATGCCATGTTCTTCATTATAAGCCATCTGAATTTTACGGCGGCGAGCTGTTTCATCAATGGCTTTTTGCATAGACTGGGTCATGGTGTCCGCATACATGATGACGTGACCCTCACTATTACGGGCAGCACGACCGATGGTTTGGATCAGACCACGTTCATTTCGGAGGAAACCTTCCTTATCAGCATCAAGGATAGCAACTAGGCTGACTTCTGGTACGTCAATCCCTTCGCGAAGTAGGTTAATCCCTACCAAGACGTCAAAGACACCTAATCGCAAGTCACGGATAATCTCTGTCCGCTCCAAAGTCTTAATGTCCGAGTGCATGTATTTGACTTTAACCCCCATTTCTTTGAAGTAGTCGGTCAAGTCTTCTGCCATCTTCTTGGTCAGGGTGGTGACAAAAGTCCGCTCTCCACGTTCTACACGCGCATTGATTTCACCCAAGAGATCGTCCATTTGTCCCATGGTCGGACGCACTTCCACCTCGGGATCGAGAAGACCTGTCGGACGAATGATCTGCTCGATGATAGTATCGGTTTGTTCCATCTCATAATCACCCGGTGTCGCAGACACATAGACAATCTGATGGACATGGCTTTCAAACTCCTCCCGACGCAGTGGACGGTTATCCAAGGCAGACGGTAAACGGAAACCATAATTGACCAGCATTTCCTTACGAGAACGGTCTCCATTGTACATGCCCTTGATCTGTCCCATGGTCATGTGACTTTCATCGATCATAATGAGAAAATCTTCTGGGAAGAAGTCAAGAAGGGTGTAGGGAGGCTCTCCTTCACTCCGGCCATCCATGTGACGGGAGTAGTTTTCGACGCCATTGGTGTAGCCCATCTCCCGTAGCATTTCAATATCGTACTCCGTCCGTTGTTTCAAGCGTTGAGCTTCTAAAAGCTTGCCTTCTTTTTCAAAGACTTTTAATTGCTCTTCTAGTTCCGCCTGAATCTTGGCAATGGCTACTTCCATATGGTCATCATTGGTCACGAAGTGAGTGGCTGGGAAAATGGCCAAGTGGTCCACATCTCCTAGAACTTGGCCAGTCAAAGCTTCAATCTCACGAATCCGCTCAATCTCATCCCCGAAAAACTCAACACGGAAGGCATGTTCATCACGCGAAGCTGGGAAAATCTCGACCACATCCCCACGAACACGGAATTTCCCCCGTTGAAAGTCGATGTCATTACGCTCAAACTGGATATCCACCAGGTCATTGAGCAGTTTATCACGAGAAATCTCCAGACCTGGACGCAGACTGACCACGCTATCGGCATATTCCTTAGGCGAACCCAAACCATAAATACAAGAGACGGAAGCTACAACGATGACATCGTTACGCTCCAACAAAGCTGAGGTTGCGGAGTGACGAAGTTTATCAATCTCATCATTGACCGAGCTATCCTTTTCGATATAGGTGTCGCTCGATGGCACATAGGCTTCTGGCTGGTAGTAATCATAGTAAGATACAAAGTACTCGACGGCATTTTCAGGGAAAAATTCCTTGAACTCTCCATAGAGCTGGCCTGCTAGCGTTTTATTGTGGGCGATGACCAAGGTCGGCTTATTGACCTGAGCGATGACCTGGCTCATGGTATAGGTCTTCCCCGTACCAGTTGCTCCCATCAGGATTTGTGCCTTTTCACCACCCTCGATGTTATCCACCAACTGCTCAATGGCCTGCGGTTGATCCCCAGACGGTTGGTATTTGGATACTAGTTTAAATTTGTTATCTGTTACTCGATTAATCATCTCTTTGTCCTCACATATATAGACCTTATTTTACCATAAATCACTAGAATTCTCTGAGATGAGGAATGAAAGGGAAAACAACATATTACAAAATAATTAATTGGACACGCATTAGGGTGAAAACTAAACAAGACTCTCGCAATTACTTCGAAAGTCTTGTTTTTTATTCTAAAACAATGCAATACGTAATAAACATCAGTGTCCATGATATACAAAATTAGCAAGGTTTGCTCATTAGTATCATTTTTATTTACTACTTAACTTCTTGATTCCTTACTAAGAGGTAGAGAGTTGCTCCAAGTGAGCATACAATTCCAATAATGTAAGTACAGAGTTGTAAATTGGAAACTCTCCCTAATATTGTTTCCGCAATGATATTATAAAATAAATAACTAGTCAATGGTTCCACTACTCTTTCTATGAATGGTTGTACCAAAATAGGAAAAAGTATCAAAATAGCTAAACTCCCCATTGGACTTTTGAAAAAATAACTTAAGAAGTAAGAAATCAAAAAATATTGGATGGAGCCAATCAAATAGAAACTGAAAAGTTCTAAACTGACACCATTTTCGCTACTAAAAAAATGAAACCATACAAGCAGTACAATGAAATACAAGGTTGATTGTAGTACTACATCACATAATTCTACGAACAGGATCCGAATTGAACTTAAGATCCTTTTTCCACTTACCAAATAAACCAGTTTTGTTTCGTGTGATTGTAACTCAACAAATGCATTAACACACCCAATACTAACAGAGAGCATTGACGCAAAAACAAGAGCTTGTTTTATAGATAATTGTACAACAGTATCATTGATTGAAACTGGTAAAACACCTAAGAGACACACAAAACCTATCAAAAGTGACTGTATAGCTATCTGGTACTTTACGGGTTTTAAACTATATTTTTTGACGATAAGACTAAAAAATATTCTTGCCATTCTTCCTCCTCATTCGAATCATTTCTACAAGCATTATGAATACCAAGAACAAGATTCCTTCTACTACTAAAAGTGTAAATCCATAAAATTGGCTCGTTTGAATCCCTTCAATTCGGCCAAAAGCAAATGACTTTGCTCCAATCAAAGGCAATAGATTTTCAATTTTAGAGGAAATTCCTCTTAAAATACCTGATAAAGTGATTACCAATAATAAAACATCTGCAATTAATGAAGTCATTGATTTTTTCGTTACTATTACGAAAAGTAAAGCTAATAAAGTAAGAACGATTGCAAATATCATAACTCTTACCGTGACATCTAAGAACAATGTAAATTCTAAATAATTCTTTAAAGTAGAATCTAGAAAAATGAGTAAGATAATAGCATTTACTATAGATAATACTAAAGTAGAAAGTATCGATAAAACAACCGAACTTGCAATAAACCCAGTAAGACGAACTTTCCAGTTTGGGATCAATAACTGAGTAAAATTATCATCACCAAATTGGTAATGAGTTGAATAAACAAGTGAAACCAAGATGGGTAAGAAAATAACACTTGCTTGGTAGGGTGAAGATAAGAGAGCATCCCTGACTGTATAGACTGGATTCGATGATAACATAGACGGATCAAGGTTAACTGCTTGGCCATTTCCTTCCACTAAAGCATTTATCACCTGGATATTTTGAATGGTAAAAAATATGCTGACTCCCAAAATAAGAAAAAAAGTAAATTTAAAAGTAGGTAAACTACTATATTTATAAAGGTCACTAAAAAAGGAACGCTTCAACATATTATTCACCTTCTTTCCCTTCGAGCGCCTTAAAATATGCTTCCTCAAAAGATCCAAACTGTTTCAAAATATCTTTTGTAGGAGCAGCAATAACAATTTTCCCATTAGAAATACCAACCAGATGATCTACAGTTAATTCTAACTCACTCATATAATGACTTGTCATTAAGACAGTTTTACCTTCACTGACAAAAGACTGCAAAAAATTGCGTACCCAGCGTATTCCTTCTGGATCTAGTCCATTGATTGGTTCATCTAAAATTAAGATGTCAGGATTTGCTAATAAGGCTGTTGCTAAACCAAGACGTTGCTTCATTCCTAATGAATAGTCTTTTACTTTTTTATTTTTAGCTTCACTTAACCCCACCAACTCTAAACATTCGTTGCACCTATTTTTGTCAACGCCACAAGCCAAGCCAATCCACCGAAGATGCTGAAATCCGGTTCTAGTTGGATAAGGTTGACAACTATCTAGGAATGATCCAACAATACAAAAAGGATTATCTCCCAATTGAGAGTATTTTTTCCCATCGATCAAAGCCATTCCCATTTGACTATTTTCTAAACCAAGTAAAATTCTAATTAAAGTTGATTTTCCAGATCCATTTGGTCCAATCAATCCGGTAATCTCACCTTTTTTGGCTTTGAAAGACACGTTTTGAAGGACAATTTTATTATTATATTCCTTATGTAGCTTTTGAATTGTTATCATTCATTCTTTTTCCTTTCTGACTTTTAGTGAAATTCCACCTTCACTTGGAGCAAGTATAACAGGAGAAAATCAGGAAATTCTCAGAATAATTATTTTTTTCATTTTCAACAAATTGCATTCTAGATTTGCTATAATATGCTCATATAATTGGAGGAACTATGAAGTATAAAATTTTAGCCATTGACGATGATGAAAAAATCTTACGATTAATAGCGAATACATTAAAAGCGAACAACTTTCACGTGGAAACTCGTAAAAATATAGAGGAGATTAATATCTGTGACTTTACTGGATTCGATCTAATTTTACTTGACGTCATGATGCCTATTTCTGGTTTAGAAATCTGTCGTTCCATTCGTTCACAAATTACTACTCCAATTCTATTTCTAACAGCTAAAGATTTTGAAGAAGATTTACTAAAAGGAATACAAGCCGGAGCCGATGATTACATCACAAAACCATTCAGCATAAAGGAATTGATTGCAAGAATTCAAATGCATCTTCGGAGGGAAGAAAGATCTCACAACGCCTCTAAAGAAGAGATGGATTCAAATATAACTTTTTATCGAGATAGTCAAGAAGTTTATTATCAATCAAAGAGAATTTCATTAACCAAGCGAGAGTTTGATTTACTTTATCTTTTAGCAAAAAATGAAAACCGAATATTTAGCATAGAAGAACTTTACAATTACCTCTATCCTGTAGACTCTGATGCACAACTACGATCCATTACTGAATACATCTATCAAATCAGACAAAAATTTAAGATTCATCAAATTGATCCAATCAAAACAGTATGGGGAGGAGGATACAAATGGAAAAAGAATTGACAATCAAGCAACTCATTAAGCGTACCTACCTTAAAATCATTTGGCAATTTCTTCTATGTCTGATACTTTTTTACATACTCCCCGCTCTTCTATCTTCTGTATCTGGAATCAATGAGAA
>ERZ773006.505-NODE-505-length-17891-cov-10.8734_pt1 | contig 17891 bp, 10 predicted proteins | sample MGYA00580843_ERZ773006 | MGnify/ENA primary metagenome ERZ773006 (study PRJEB29015, sample SAMEA2738011) | human oral metagenome | biome: human oral; feature: human-associated habitat; material: dental | place: China | collected 2052 ... | reverse complement strand
TTTCTGTAATTATACGACTTCCTTTAATATTTCCTGAACTACAAGCTGATCCACCGGAAATGTAAATATCACGAGCGTCTAGATATGTAATCAGTCGCTGTGCTTCTACATTTTTAAAATAAATATTTAATATATTCGGCAATGAATTTTCTATAGAACCATTTACTTCAAATTCAACTTCATTTTTCTCAAGTTCAGAAATAAAGTAATTTTTTAATTTTCTAAGAACTGGTATTGAATTTAATGTCTCTGATAAACAGTCATTAATAACTAGTATCCCTAATAAATCTGTTGTTCCAGAACGAAGACCATTTTCCTGACCTCCACCTAATAATAATGGTTCAACATCCCCATCTTTTGCATATAAAAATCCAAAATTATTAAGCGACCCCAGTTTATGCGCTGATACTGAAGCAAAATCTAAACCTAGTTCTTTCACATCAATTTCAACTTTTCCTAATGCTTGGACAATATCGCTATGTAATAGTATGTTTTTATCAGCAATAAGCTCTGAAACTTCTTTTATAGGATTTAGAACCCCAGTTTCATTGTTAGCAAGCATAATTGAAATCAACACCGTCTTAGAATTAATCTTCTCTTTCAATTCATCTAAAGATATAGCTCCATTTTCATCTACTGATAATTCATGAACCTTAAATCCAAATTTTTCTAGTCTCTTAGCACTAGCTTTAACAGATGGATGTTCTATAGATGAAATTATTATTTCTCCAGTTTCAAATCTAGTCAACACATGATTAAATACTGTATTATTACTTTCAGTACCACCAGAATTAAAAATAATTTCATTACTACTTGCATTAAGAGTTTTAGCTATTTTCTCGCGACCTTCACGAACTAGCCTATCATTTTTCTTTCCTAGAGTATGGCTACTACTTGGATTAGCATAGACTTCTTTTAGTATATTCATATTTTTTTCTATGATATCAAAATGTTTTCTTGATGTTGCTGCGTAATCTAAATAAATATTCGCCATATCATCGCCTCCTAATATTAATCATATTATATTTTAACACAAATAATAGTCAAATAAAATCAAAACCACTTTGTACTTTATAAATTTATTAGTTATAAAAATTAATAATCCCTTTCTTACGTTTTTAGAAAGGGATTAATATTAATTTTATTTAGTTTTTTCTCCTAGTTTGATAATAGCTATTATTAATATTGCTAATACCCCTGAAAAATATAACCATATATTTTGCTCCTCTATAATAAGAGTATTAATCACTCTTGGTTGAGTATATACTAAATAACAAAACGTCATCGGATAAAATAAGAATTTTACAGACCTTGTAGCATTAACTTTCTTTAACACTCTAACACTACTTACAATTAAAACAGTTATCAGAATATACATCCAATCAATTGGTAGTTTTCCGAAATAGTAAGCAGGCATGATACATATAAAACTCATGAAAGCTATTATTTTAAAGATTATTGTATATACTTTATACATAGATTCCACAGAATTTTTCAATTTGAATAAACCATTAACCTTCATTAAAATACCAGTATAGATTGCTATAGTAAGCTTAATTTCATTACTAATACTATAGTTAAATCCTTGTGTAATGAGTGTAGTAATATTCATATACAGATACATTATTATAATCGGAATATATGTCCAAACATACGCTAGGAATTTACTATTTTCAAAATATGGTACTTCCCATTGCCAGATGTACTGTCTATCAATTACTTCAAGAACAAGGGCATTTAAAAATGTTCCTGCTATTAAATTAAAAAGAACCTCTTCAAAATTTCCACGAGCTAACATTAACATTATAAAATTAACAATTACAAACAATCCGACTCCCAAGAAACCTGCAAAATATATCACCATCATTGCTGGTGAATTTTTAGAAGCACTCTGCCCGTATTTATTAAGATATTCTGTATTTTCTACTACTAAATAATTATATATATTTGAAATATTTGAATTATCTTGTTTATTTTTTAATATACCAGCCAACAAAGATCTAACAGGGAAAAATTCAATTTTTGTAAAATCTATATTACATATTTCTGTCCAAAAATCATCATTCATTTCTGAATCCTTAGAAACTATTTTTGACAGTTCTCGCATACTTTTTAAATCATTAACGTTTTCTTTCAACTTATCGACTAAAAGTAATGCTTGTTTACGACTTTCTTCTAACTTTTTTTCACTAATATTATTCACTCTTCAACTCTCCTATTCCTTAATAGTTATTTAAATGTAACAATTTATAACATCTTCTAACATCTTTAATCCTAACTCCTCAAATTCTTTATCTTTAACACGTAGGGTGTAGTTTAAAATACCTAACGCCGATATGAAAATCATGCAGTACTCTAGTTCCTCAGAAAGAACTTCCTCATTTGAATGTTCATAATAATGTTTTAAAAATAGATCTTTTTTAAATTTATCATTATCTAAATCTTGATAGAAATATTTAATAAAATCTAAATAATAACTAGCATATTTAACTCTTTCGAAATCTATTAATACTAGATTATCGTCTTTTCTCATAATATTTCTAAGACCGAAATCTCCATGAATTAAAACTAGTGTTTTTTCATACTCTTCATCTAACTTACTAATATTTTTTAAAAATCTAGAATGAAGCTTACTTATTTTAGTATACTCTTTTCTAGAAGCTAATCTATATACATTTTTTTCTAGAACTTTTTCCAATGAAATTTCTTTGTCATTTTCAATTGAGAGACAATTTCCTCTATGAAAATCAGATATTAACACTGCAATTTTTATTATATCTTCATCATTTATGTTTTCCTTATTTAGTAGAGTAAAGTCTTCATATTTCAATACTAGTGCAGAATACTCAGAAAAATCTAATAAAAAATTACCTTTATTTCTTAAAACTTTATACTCTAGTTTATATTTTAATGGATCTTTAAAAATTTTAACGAATACTCGTTGTCCTAATCTTTTAGAAAATCCTATAAAATGCTTATTTTCAGAAATATGATTTATTTGTTGTAAATTAGTATCTAATAATTCATCAAGTTGTTTTTTCATAATTACACCAAAACATTTATAAAAAGAGCGTGACTCAAAAATCATAATTTTAAAAAATCAATTTTGACGAGTCAGTTCCCTTCTAATGTTTATCCTTTAACTTCTTCTAAATCTAATGTTGACTTAGCATTTAGCGTTAATGGATTAGCGAATATATTATTTTTATAATAATAGTATCCTACTGCTCCCATCATCGCAGCATTATCACTACAATAACTCATTTTCGGAATAAGTACTTCTACTCCTAATTGTTGTTCTAATTCTAATATTTGCTTACGAAGCTCACTATTACCTGCCACTCCACCTGCTAAAATCAATTGTTTCACACCTAGATTAACAATAGCTTTTTTAGTTTTAGCCATTAAAACCTCCACTACTGCCGTTTGGAAACTACATGCTAAATCTTCAGGAACTATTTCTTCACCTCGTTGCTTTGCATTATGCACGAAGTTGATTACCGCTGACTTCATACCTGAAAAACTAAAGTTATAATCGTCACTATCAATCATCGCACGAGGGAATTTATACTTATCTTCACCTAATTTTGCTAGTTTATCTACTTTAGGACCCCCAGGGTACTCAAGATTTAACTGTCTAGCTACCTTATCGTAAGCTTCACCTACAGCATCATCATGAGTAGAACCGATAATTTCAAAATCAAGCTCATCTTTTAAATAGACAAGTTCTGTGTGTCCGCCACTAACTACAAGAGCTAATGAAGGATAAACTATATCATTGTCTATATTACTAGCATAGATATGACCTGCAATATGATGTGCTGCAATTAGAGGTTTATCTAAAGCGTAACTTAATGTTTTTGCAACATTAACACCAACTAATAATGAACCTATTAAACCGGGTCCTTGTGTTACACAAATTGCATCTATTTCATCTAATGTAGTTTTCGCTTCTTCTAGAGCTTCCTCAACAATTTGCATCACTACTTCTATATGTTGTCTACTCGCAATTTCAGGTACTACCCCTCCAAATTGTTTATGAGTTTCAATTTGACTACTTACTATATTCGATAGTACTTCTTTACCATTTTTAACTACGGCTACACTAGTTTCATCACAACTTGTTTCTATAGCTAATATAGTCACATTATCTAAATTCTTAAATTCTTTCATTGCTAAAATCCCTTATCATTACATAAGCATTTTCGCCATTATTTTTGTAATAATTCTTTCTTATATCTATAGTACTAAATCCTGCTTTCTCATAGACAGTTATCGCCGGCATATTACTTACACGAACTTCTACAATCACCTTTTTTACACCTTTTAATTTTAAAAGTTGCATAACGTAAGTGAAGAAAATTTGACCTAGTTTTTTATTTTGGTGAGGTTTATCGATAACTATTTTGTTAACTTGATATTCATCAGCAACTAGCCAGCCACCACAAAAACCAATAATTTCATCATCGTTAAATAATCCGTAATATTCTGCATTAGCGTGTTCAAGTTCAGACTTAAACATATCTTTTGTCCATGCATCATCAAAATTATCAATATCTATCTTTGATAACACATCTAGATTACTTACATCAACTCTATCTACTTTTATCATTTTCAAGCTCTCTTTCTGCTTCAGTTTTTCTTAAGTATTGTGGCTTCATATTATAACAATCAACTTCTTCTAATGAATCGTAAATTCTTACAACATTTGCAGCACGAACCATTTCGTCATTTTTTAATCCATTAAGAAGAAGTTCATTTAATTTTTCTATATCTTTACTGATATATACAAATTCTTTGTTCTGAGAAACAAGGAAATTATTGATTTCTTCAAGTGAGTAATATCCTTCTTCTAATGCTTCTATTAAGTTGCCATCAATATTTTCATATACTGCACCAAAAACATTCCCACGGCGAGCATCAATAAATGGAACAAGTAGCTTATTAGCATCAAATTCCAATAACGCCTGTAATTTTAAAGAAGAAACTTTTTTCAGTTTAATCTTTAGTGTATAAGCTAATGTTTTACATACTGCTGCGACTACACGAATTGCTGTATATGAACCTGGCCCTTCACTTGATATTACTTCTGTTAAATCTGTTTTTTTCTTATTAGCTTCTTTTAAACAATTATCGATTTCTTCTAAAATAACTGCAGACAGGTTATTGCTACATACAAAGTTTCTTTCAGCTAGAATATTTTCATCCTCGAAACATGCAATTGAACATACACCATTCGAAGCTTCTACAATTAAACTTACCAATTTTCACGAATCCTTTCTTCTATTTTTTCATATTCACCATTAGAGATAATTTCAACTTCTCTATGATCCTCTACTAATCGAATATTAAAAATTAGTCTCTCTTTTGGTAAAAAGTCTTCAATAAACTCTCCCCACTCAATAACACTAACATTATCTTCAAAGAAAATATCTTCAAAACCTAGATCCTCATCGCTATCTTCTAAACGATAAGCATCTATATGAAATAATTTCCCATTAGGATATTTATATTCTTTCATTATATTAAAAGTTGGTGAGTTAACCACACTCTTAACTCCTAAATATTCTGCTAAATATTTAGTAAAAGTTGTTTTTCCTGCTGCTAAATCTCCATTTAACAAAAGTACTAATCTACTATCAATACCTTCACTAACTATTTTTGCTAAACGTTTAGTATCTTCTAAATCTTTTATTACTATTTTTAACATTATTAAACCTTCTAAATCTTTATTTATATACCAACTACTATAATATCATATTTACCAGTATATTCCAACAACTAAAGGTGTAAATAATATTTATAGAAATAATCATTTATCATAAAATCAGGCGTCTTTTTCTACATTAATCATTCGCTAAAACTTACGCCTACTGATAATATAAAATAACGCCAAGATATTTCTATCTCAGCGTTATTATTACTCATTTAATCCGTCGTTAAATCAAATCTTATTTTACTACTCTTACTCTTGAAGTTCTTTCAATTGGTGCAGCTTCTTGTAATTTTTCACCAAATGGCATTTGAGCACGTAGTACAAAGTTTGCTGGAATATCCCATTCAGCAGCAACTTTTTCATCGATAACTGGATTATAGTGTTGAATGTTAGCTCCAACACCAGCTTCTGCTAATGCATTCCAAACTGCAAATGATGCAATTCCTGTTGATTGTTCTGACCAGATTGGGAAGTTTTCAGCGTATGCTGGGAATTGTTCTTGAAGTCCTTTTACTACATCATGATCTTCGAAGAATAAAATTGTTCCATATGCTGCAGCAAAGCTATCGATTTTACCTTTTGTAGCTGCTTTAGCTTCTTCTGTTGGTAAGAATTTTTCTAATTCTCCGAAAGTAATATCCCAAAGTTTTTGGTGATTTTCACCTAATAATACTACAGCGTGTGCAGTTTGTGAGTTAAATGCACTTGGTGAGTATTTAACTGCATTATCAATAATTTCTAATGCTTCTTGTTCTGAAATCGGTAAGTTTTTACCTAGTGCATATACACTTCTTCTGTTTTGATATAAATTTTTTGCTTCTGTCATTTTTATGTCCTCCGTTTTTTGGCTATTGCCAAACTTTATTATTTGTTTTATAATTGTTATATATATAATTATAATATTTACCAAAAAAATAACAAGTACGTTTTTTAAATATAGTAAGTATCTTTTAGGATAGAATTGTATAATACCAATGAATTTTTAAGGAGATTTTTTATGGAACAACAAGAACCTTTTGGAAAATGCCCTTTTTTTACAACTCAAAAAATATTGTCTGGTAAATGGACAATACTAATTCTTCACCTACTTGAAGATAAAAGTATTAGATTTAATGAGTTACAAAGATCACTAGGGACAATTACACAAGCAACGTTAACAAAACAATTAAAACAATTAGAACAAGATGGATTAATAAATCGTAAAGTTTATGCTCAAATTCCACCAAAAGTTGAGTACAGCTTAACAGATATTGGAAAAAAATTCCAATCAGTACTTAATGAATTAGAAATTTGGGGTAATGACTATATTGAATATTTAAAAGAAAATAAAGAAGCAGTGTAAGGCTATGGATAAATTAAATGAAATTAAATCAAGACTTCACCTACTTTCAGATGAACAATTAGATATAATACATAGACTTATTTCAACTTGGAAGATTGAAGACAATAAAATTCAAACAGATGAAAATCTTGTCAAAAAAATATATGAAAGTACAATTTCACCTATAGAAGATCCTTTAAAAAATTATTCAAAAGAGGAACTTTTAGAAGAGTACGGGGTGTTATTTTATAATCCTCAAGAATCAGCTAATGAAAATTTTGGAGAAGTTTCAATAGAGTATAATTACGAAGAAAGCACACAATCGCAGGAGCCTAACTATTACAGTGAAAGTAGTAAGTTTTTGAATACTAATGGAAATGAGATTAACAAAGATTCTTCGAGACAACAGTTAAATACTAGTATAGATCATTTTGATCCATTATTCCCTGACACTGACTTTGATTCATTAACTGGTCTTAATAAAAGTAAATACGATGACTTAGATTTTTCAGCATTAATTTCTAAAAAGCCCAATTAAATATAATTCAGAAAAAAGCTCTAATTAGAATTTATTAGAGTTTTTTTGTCGATCTAAAAAATTGAAAAAATCCAACAAATAAAATATTCATAAAATAAAAAAGAGAAGCAAAATATTATGCTTCTCTTTTTTTAGGAATTATTTTTCTTTGCGACGTTTCAATACTGAAAGTGCTAGCCCAAATATTGCCAAACCATAACCAGCAATAGAATTATTTCCTAATCCTGTATTTGGTAATTTTTCAATTTTGTTAGCATTAACTTTTCCAGATGAAGTATTTGTCATTGGCTCTTTGACAGTGCTTGTTTGATGAGGATTTACGTTTGAATTATTATTATTATTATTATTTTCAGGCACTTTATGTTTTTCAATTACTTTTACTGGTACATTAACTATAACTTTTTGACCATTAGGCAACTCTATTTCTACAGGTACAGATGGTTTTTCACCCGCTGTATCAGTTTTTGGAATTTCTCCCACTTTTGTAATCTTCCATCCTTCTGGTAGATCTACGTGTTTTTTAACGTCATTTTCTGTAATAGGTGTTCCTACTTCTACAACTATAGGTGTTACATTCGGCGTTACAATTACTGGCACATCTACCGTAACTTTTCTACCATCAGGTAATTCTATTTCAACAGTTACTGAAGGTTTATTACCTGGTGTTTTAGTTGTTGGGATTTCTCCTACTTTCGTTATTTTCCATCCTTCTGGTAGATCGACATGTTTTTTAACATCATCTTGTGTTATTGGAGTACCTACTTTAACTACTATTGGAGTAGTTTTTGGTGTTACAATTACTGGTACTTTTACAGTAACACGTTTTCCTCCTGGTAATTCAATAACTACTGGAATACTAGGTCTTTCACCTGGAACATCTGTTGAAGGTTTATCTCCAATACTTATCACTCTACCACCTTCTGGAATCTTAACATGTTTTTCAACATCTTCATTGGTAATCGGATCACCTAGTTTCTTAACTATATCTTTTATTGGCGTAACGTTTACAGGAACTTCTACCTCTACTTGTTTTCCATTTGGAAGTTCAATTTTCACTTTAACAGTTCCCTTGTCTCCTGGTGTATTAACTTTAGGAATTTCACCTACACCAATAATTTTTCCACCTTCAGGGACTTTAACATGTTTTTCAATATCTCCTCTAGTTAAAGGTGTATCGGTAACAGGAGTTTCTATTCCAGTTGCTGGAGTTACAGTTATAGGCACTTCTACTGTTATTACTTTTCCATTTGGTAATTCCACAGTTACTTTTACTGGATCTTTCTTACCTGGTGTTGTCAAGTCAGGTATATTTTCTACTTTCGTTACTTTTCCACCTTCTGGTATTTTTATTCCTTTAGTGTAGTCTTCTGGTTGTAGTGGCGTTTTAGTAACTGGAATTTCTAAACCTTTAACAGGTGTAACAGTTACAGGGATTTCCACTGTTATTACTTTTCCATTTGGTAATTCTACTGTTACTTTTACTGGATCTTTCTTACCTGGTGTTGTTAAGTCTGGTATATTTTCTACTTTCGTTACTTTTCCACCTTCTGGAATCTTAATTCCTTTAGTGTAGTCTTCTGGTGTAAATGGTGTTGTTGTCACTGGTGTTTCTATTGGTTTCACTGGTGTCACATTTACTGGTACTTCTACTGTTATTACTTTTCCGTTTGATAATTCTACAGTTACTTTTACTGGATCTTTCTTACCTGGTGTTGTTAAGTCTGGAATGTTTTCTACGTTCGTAACTTTTCCACCTTCTGGTATTTTTATTCCTTTAGTGTAGTCTTCTGGTGTAAATGGTGTTGTTGTCACTGGTGTTTCTATTGGTTTCACTGGTGTCACATTTACTGGTACTTCTACTGTTATTACTTTTCCATTTGGTAATTCCACAGTTACTTTTACTGGATCTTTTTTACCTGGTGTTGTTAAGTCTGGAATGTTTTCTACTTTCGTTACTTTTCCACCTTCTGGAATCGTAATTCCTTTAGTGTAGTCTTCTGGCGTAAATGGTGTTGTTGTCACTGGTGTTTCTATTGGTTTCACTGGTGTTACATTTACTGGTACTTCTACTGTTATTACTTTTCCATTTGGTAATTCCACAGTTACTTTTACCGGATCTTTTTTACCTGGTGTTGTTAAGTCTGGAATGTTTTCTACATTTGTAACTTTTCCACCTTCCGGTATCGTTATTCCTTTTGTATAATCTCCAGGTTCTAATGGTGTTGTTGTCACCGGTGTTTCTATTGGTTTCACAGGTGTTACATTTACTGGTACTTCTACTGTAGTTGTTTTTCCATTTGGTAAGGTAATTGTAGCAGTTATAGGCGTTTTCTTACCTGGTGTTGTTAAGTCTGGTATATTTTCTACTTTCGTTACTTTTCCACCTTCTGGAACTTTAATATATTTAGCAATATCATCTTTTTCTAGAGGAGTATTTGTTACTGGCGTTTCTATTGGCGTAGGTTTTGCTTCTACAACTTTAATAGTCGCTGGAACTTCTACTAATACTTTTCCGTTTTTATCCTTAACTAACACTGTTACTGGTTTATCACCAACAGTTGTTGCATCAAACGGTTCTTTTTGTCCCTCTGGAACTTTGTATTCAAATGTTGAACCTTCTGGATAATCACTTGGAGTAATACTATCTCTTGCTTGAGGTTTCTCAGTTGGGTTAACTGGAATTAGTTGTTCTTTACCTTCAACTACTTTTACTTTCGCTGGTACTTCTACAAGCTTATCTTCTCCATCTTTTGCTTCTACAATAACATCTTTTTCTCCTGGGCTAGTTGTATCCACTGGAGTCTTATAGTTAAATGTTACTCCATCTGGATATTGTTCAGGATCAATACTCTTAGATGCATCTGGTTGTTTATTATCTTTATCTACTGGCACATATTGTGTCTTCGGTTCTACTACCATTACTTTTGCAGGTATTTTCGCAATGACCTTATCTCCCATTTTTGCTACAACAACAACATCTTTTTCTCCTGGCGTAGTTGTATCTACTGGAGTTTCATAAGTAAACTCAGTATCTTTAGGGAAAGCTTTTGGATCAATACTTCCTTCTACATTTGGTTGTTTTTTATCTTTGTCTACTGGGACAAATTGCGGATAACTTTCTACAACACGCACTGTTGCAGGTACTTCTGCGATAGGATTACCCTCTTTATCTTTTACGATTACATTGACTGTATAATCTCCCGGAGTTGTAGTATTCACTGGAGTTTTTGGATCATATTCAAATTTTGAGCACTCAGGATATTCTGTTTTATCAATACTGTTTTCCGGATTTGGTTGTTTGTTATTTTCATCTACTGGAACTATTTGAGGAACTCCCTCTACAACAGTAACAGGAACTTTAACAACAGTTGTTTTTTCTACATTATCAACAGTATATTTAACTGTAACATTTACATCTGTATCGTCTGATAAATCTGGACTTTCCACATTTTCATCAATACTTACATTAGTAACATTTTCTGGAAGTTTTCCTTTGAAAGTACCGTCTGCGATAGCTTCTTTCGCTTTGGCAAGAGCTTTTTCTTTTGCTTTTTCCTTATCGCTATCTTTAGCAACAAAAATTCCTTTTGGTGTTGGTTTTGGTAAAACTGTTACTTTAACTTTTACTGGTTCTGTTAAAGTTTCTCCATTTTGATCCGTATAAGTTACAGGAACAGTTACTTCTTTAACACCCGGTTTAGCTGTAATATCTTTTGCTAAATCTTTCGGTTCCCCTTTCGTTCCTTTTTCCCCTGTAGTGACCGCATCAGTTATATCCTTAGCAGTCAATTCATCTCCCTCAAAGACAACTTTAGAGGTTGGAGTTGAACCAACTACATTTACCGGTACATCTACATTCACAGAAATATCATCAATCACTTTTCCTGTAGCATTATCTCTATATTTAACCGTAACAGTCACCGGAGTTTGTTGACCGTTTTGATCCGTTTTTGGAGTAACAATCGCATCATCTGTTACAAATGGAGTTACCCCTTCAGGAACATTTGTTAGTCCCTCTATCGCTTTATTAACGTTTGCTCGAATTGCATCGATTAATTTTTCGTTTGATGTACCGTTTAAGACAGTAACACCTTTTGGTGTTGGTTTTGGAAGAACTTTTACAGTTACCTCAACCGGTTCGTCACGTTTGAATTTATCTGCTCCATAAGTTACAGTTACTGGAACTTTAATCTCTTGACCTGCTTTTCCAGCAGTAGAAATATTACTTACATCAGGACTAGTAACTTTACCGTCCTTACCAGGTGTTACAGCTCCGCCTACTTTTTCAGCAGATGGCTTATCACCTTCTACTACATAAACTGGTGTTGTAGTTGATACACGTGGTTGAACTTTAATTGTAAATTCTTGAGTTATATTATCATCCGTATCTTTTTTCGTATCAAATACTGGATCTTTATCAAACGGATTATCGATGATATCATATCCCATTGATTTCAATACATCGATATGAGCCTGCACATTACTTTCAGGGATTGTTTCTCCTGATTTACCAGTTAGTGTCAATGCATGATCAGTCAACTCAGTTTCTGTTTGAGTTTTTGGATCTACAGAAATGAATTTAACTTTTGCTTTTTGATCATCTTTTTCATACGTAATCTTGATATTTGCTTTTGGATCTGTAATTTTCGGTGGTTTATATCCTTGTTCTGGATTTGCAGGATTTACTGGTTCTAATGGTGTACCATTTCCATCTTTTGGAGTATATCCATCTTTATGAGGAATAATTTGAGTAATTTCTCCTGTTTTCGTTGGATCATTTGGATCATTAGGGAATGGAATTGGATCACCATCTCTACCTGTTGTTGGATCAACTGGAATCCAACTTCCGATTTTTGTATAAGTTACTTTATCAGTCTCATTAGGAATTACTTTTGTATCTTTTGCAGGAGTTACTGCTTCTTTCGCTGGAATTTCTTTTTTATCTGCAATATACCCAGGTAGAACATCTACCCCAACTTTGTCCCATGTTTTATTTGGACTTTCCCAATCTGTATAAGTTACTTCTTTAGTAACAAGATTAACTCTCGCTTTTCTTGTAAATGGTACAGTTTGAACAGTATCATCCTTAGCTTTTACTTCAGGTGCTGTATCTGAATCTTTTTTCACATATGAAATCACACGTTTAGCTGTAGTATTTAAATCAGACTCAGCTAAGCCTTCTGGCCATTTAAGCTCAGGATTTTCACCATTTGGATCTACTGGACTATCTTTTTCATGTGGTGTTGATGAAGGCACTTCAATAATTCTAGGTTTAACAACAATTTTGAATGTTTGAGAAGGTGCTGGTGTACCATCTTGTGCATTGATATCTTCCTTGTCATCAAATGTTGGATGATGATTATCTTGAGTATGATATTCATCACTCTCTACTTCATAACCTTGATTTTTAAGTTCTTTGATTTTGTTATCAATATCTGCACTTGCTGGTAATTCTGAACCAGATTTACCAGTTAAATCAAAGCTAGAAACAACCTCATTAGCTCCTCCATCTACTTTCTTCTCAATGACTACTTTAGCTGTTTGAGTAGAAGGTGTATACGTAATTGGTGATTCTCCGAATTTATCAGTTGGTGTAAACCCATCCGGTACCTTATAACCTTGAGTTGGATCGTTTGGATTTTTCGGAGTTAATTCTTTTCCGTTATATACTGGAGTATAGCCTGGTACATAAGGAATTGTTATAGTGCTAAAATCACCTGGAACTGTTGGATCAGTCGGGTTATTTGGATAAGGAATTTTATCTTGAGCACCATTTGGTTTCTTACCTTCAGGATATTTAGGGCTAAATGAACCAATTTCTTTATAAAGAACTTTTGTTACTTCTGGAGTAACTGTTCCATCTTGAGTAGGAACTGGTGCTTCTTTTTCAGCTACTGTTTTATCAGTCGCATTTACTAATAAGTAATTTTCTACTACTGGTGAATCAACAGCATTGAATTTACCTTTTGTTCCATCAACTGTCGCATCTGTTAATTTATCAGCTTCATTGTAAACTTCCCAATCAGAGTAAGTTACTTCTTTTGTTTCAGGGTTAACGGTTGCTGTACGTTTGTAAGTTACTTTTTGTACTTTTTCAGGTTTTAATCCCATTGCATCAGCTTTATCAGCATCTTCTTCTTTCAAATACTTAATTGTACGTGTAACTTCTTTAACTAAGTCCTCACGAGTAACTCCTGCTGGATATTTACCAAGATTTTCATCTCCTTCTTTTACAGGTGTATCTGCTGTTTTTGGAGATACTGGAGCTGTTGTGCTTGGATTTGTTGGATCAGTTGTTACTGTTGGGTCTACTTTAATTAAGTCTAAGACATGAACAGTGACATTTGTTTCTGTTGATTTCTTACCTTCACTATCAGTTGATTGAACTTTTACAGTGTAATCTCCAACTTTAGTTGTATCTAGGTTACCTGCATCACTTACTGCAATCGTTGGTTTCGTAGAATCAACCCCATCACGATCATCTTCTAAGTCAGTTGCTGTAGGCTCTGCTTTTTCTAAGACTTTTTCATTAGTCCATTTTTCATTATCTTTTGTTTTATAAACATATAACTCATTTTTCTTAACAGCTATTGTTGGAGCTTCGTTTAGAACATTAGCGTAAGCTGGATCTGATTCATTACCTGCTTTATCAAGCACAGTGACTTTTATACGTTTGTCCGGATTTATTGTTTCATTTGCTTCTGTTAAGTCTGTACCGGCAGGTACTGGAACAACTAACTTACCATCACGTACTTCAACTTTTGTAGTACCAATATACCAACCATCTTCTTTTTTAGTTAATGTAATTGGAGTTTGGTTATTTGGTAATGTAACTTTCATTGAAGTTAATCCACCAATAGCATTATCAATCTTATCTACAGCTTTTTCTACTGTATTAGCTCCAGCTGTATGAGCTCTATCTACACCATTATTTTTATCATTTTCAACAACATCTTTTTTCTCACGTGCTTCATTTGTTAACTCTGTATTTTTTGTTGGAATAGATACTAGCAATTCTTTTACTTGATTTTCATCTTTTTTCTCACCATGAATGCTATCTGTATGCACTGTTTCTACAGTAGGAGTACTTGGTCTTTTTGAATCGATATAGATTGTTTTATTGTAGTAGTAATCTGGCTGATCAGTATTTCGAACCCCATTTACTACTGGATTATATTTCCCTTGTGGAATAGGACGCCCTTGTTCATCTACTCCAGTTCCATCATTAACAACATCACCTCTATTTAAAAGTTGATTATCCTTCCCATCGTTTAAGCCATTTGGTAAGTAAGTTCTTACTTTAAATGTAGCAGTCCCTCTATAATCATCAGTCGTTGTAAATGGCAATCTAAATTTACGCACTCCATCATTTTTACCACCATTAGATCCAATACCGATATATGGTACATCACCATTATTTGATTTAGAAGTTTGATATTTAATTTTTAATTTTCTCGTACTTGCATCCCATGAAATATTTTGTGGAGCTATAGGAGTATCCCCAATCCAAACCCATCCAGTTGGCTTTGTAATATTTTCTGGAAGGTCTACTCCTTCAGGAACTTCTATTTCAGTTTCTGCAAGTCCATAATGACGAACACCACCGACACTATTAACTGTAAATTCTAGTTCTCCTTTTTGTTTTGCTTTATAAAGATTATCTTCGCCGAATTTACCTTCCTTACCGTTCGTTTTAACGTTAGTAGTCATTTCAGTTCCTGAACCTACGGCTAAGTTGACAGCTCCAACAAAATAACCATCAGTTACTGTACTATTTGAGTTTTCTAAATATGAATTATTAATAGCTGTACCGTCATCTAGAGCTTCTATTTCTACTTTTACTCTACTTGTAGTTTTTGGAATTTCATAAATAGCACGATATTCAGTCCATCCATCTCCATTACCACCACTACCAGTTGGTGTAGAGATATGTTCCTTCTCATATTTTGTACCTATCCCTTGATCATCCCTTACGCTATAAATTTTTTCTCCAGTGTTAGCATCATAAACCGTTATCTTAACTCTTTCACCAGTTCCTGCTGTTCCGGCATTACCATATGCACCACCAGTAATCGCACTTAACATAACTCTAGAATTTCCATTTACAGAGTATTCTTTAGAAATTTTTGTCCCTTTTTTCCCAAGTTCAAGATAATATCCTTTAGGTAAACTGTGTGTACCTACCATCCCTGAGTGGTTTACACCATTTGCATAGTTTTGATTCGCAGCATTTACTCCAAGTGGATTCCCTGGAACAGGAACTTCATTATCTCTTTGAGGAATTTTCCCATTTAAGTCATATACTTTAGATGGTTTAGGATCAAATCCTTCTGGTCGATTAGCTGCTACATTAGTTGGAGCTTCAGGTTTTACAGCTGTTACTTTTTCACCACTTTCAATTTTCCAACCATTCAGTCCATTATTATTGTTTGCCTCAGCAGCAGTTATTTCCTTTTCTTTCCAGTTATATGTTACGCTACCTAAGATTTTAGTTTCTCCACCTTGAGATGCAGTACTTCTAGACCATTGTTTCTTGACCTCTTTACTTTTTTCTGTAGCATTACTAAAATCAATATCCCCAAATTGATCTTTTGCACTTTCAAATACACCATCAGCAGGATTGTTTCCAGAACCTAATTTATTATTATTAGTTGGACCTTCTTTTGCAGGAATTATCGGATTTACTGTTGTATCAGTTCTAAATCCACTTTCCCCTTTTCCTGGTATAGCTTTCCCATTACGAGGATCATTATTTTTATTAACTTTTTCTTCTTTTGATTCAGTAGACACTTTCTGCATACTTTCTAGTACGAAAGCTTTATTTTTTAGTTCTACCACTTTTCTATTTATCTCTTCTTGAGTAGCTGTTGAATCTTGCACTAAATTTCGTGCTAAAATTAATTCTGATTTAGATTCCTCTATGATTGATTTTGTTTTATCATTTACTCCAGCTTTTTCCATGGCAGCCTGTAATCTATAAATTGAATTTTCTAATTCTGATTTATTTACCTGTTTCTCAACTTTTGGTTGTGCTAATTCTGGTGACTGTGTTGATTTCTCATCTCGTGTTGGTTGTGTTGTTGTTTCAAGTTGTGAGATGTTATCAGAGCTTCCTACTTTTGAGCTTTTGATTATTTCTTTTTCAATTACTCCATTACTTGTATTATTTACAGTATTTAAATTTGCATCTTGACTATTTTTATCAACTGCTACCGTTGTGCTATTTTCTGTATTGTCACTGGCGAATGCATTTGTCCCTAAAAATGCAAAACCTGCAGCTATCAATACCGAAGCTGTCCCTACTTTGAATTTTTTTATACCGTAGTAATTAATTTTTTCTTGTTTTTTCTGAATAATCATTTTCTCATTATTCTTACTATACATTTTTTATCCCCTCCTAAATAAACAATAAAAAAATATAATTTCTAAGTTATATTAATATGAATAAATTTATTATTATAATAATAATCGTGTGATTAAATCAATTAATTTACTAGAGATTTATTCCATCACTTTAATTAATTTTATCTATTAAATAAACCTATGTCAATAGATTTTTTGATATTTTAAGTATATTTAAGTTGTAAAAGTTTTTTATTTTCATAATAAAATAGTTGTTTAATTTATAAAATAACATTTTTTTTATTAAAAATCAGTTTACATAATTTAATCATTATAATATCTTCTTTAGTTAGTTTATTAAACTTTATAAAGTTTACGTATATTTTTTACTGATTATTATCTAACTAAAATTCACCACTTTTGATAACGTTTTCTAATTTTCTGCTATATTCATTTTATTTTAATTTAAAAATTATCGTTTCTTTTAAGTATTTTTAAGCAAAATAAAAAATATCAGCAACTTTCTTAAAAGCTACTGATATTTTTCTTTTATTTTATAATTTCATTTTCTAAATAATCACAGTATTTCATTTCTAGATTTTGAACATATAAATTCGGTGCTTTATTTTTTAATTTTCTAGCTTCTTTTATTAAATTTAAAGCTTTCTCATCATCTAACTTCACACCATATTCATATGCCGCTAAAATATTCTTCGTTTGTGGATTGTTTTGTTTCAGTCGAACTTTTAAACTCTTATCTTTCATAAGTTCTTCTAACAACTCATCTTTTGGATTCACTAAACTTATTAATTTTACTAACAATGCCATAAGTTCAACTTTATAAACTGGTAATAGATCATCTCTTTCTATATATAATTTTCTTGATTCATTATATAAAGCATCAAATTCAAAGAAATACTCTAATCCATCTAATTTTATAAATTCTAATGAATCAGTTAGATAATTAGTATTAG
>ERZ773006.503-NODE-503-length-17916-cov-3.86037_pt1 | contig 17916 bp, 19 predicted proteins | sample MGYA00580843_ERZ773006 | MGnify/ENA primary metagenome ERZ773006 (study PRJEB29015, sample SAMEA2738011) | human oral metagenome | biome: human oral; feature: human-associated habitat; material: dental | place: China | collected 2052 ... | reverse complement strand
TTTTTAAATTTTTGGGGAAATCCCCAATCCCCTAATCCCTGCAAGCAGGAATGTTATCCTATCACGAGGGAAAAGTTTAACTAAACTTTTAAAGTTTCCAAGAGAAAATCCATCCCATCAATTAATTTCATTTTTAAGATTTCATCTCTAAGTGCCTCAAATCTTTCGTCACTCATTTCCTCGATTTCTTTAAGTGCAACAGGATACATTTCCACTTCTTCTAGTTCATATGTTGTTTTAATTCTCATATCCCTACGAAGAATGTATAGACATTCTTTACGTGAAATGTGCTGATTGACTTCATTCACTTTTGGCGAATCTGTAGCCTCACCCTCAAAAAATATCTCCATTAAAAGATCAAATGTTTCTTGTTTTAGACGTTCAATCATCTTCCGTTTCTCCTTTTTTGTTTTTCTTCCTACGAACTAATGCCTCCATTATTGAGGGCTGCTCAGGGACTTTTTTTCTTCCACCTGCTTTACAGCCTCCGCCTTTTGACTACCTAACTGCTCAGATTTTTCTTTTGCCTGTTGAAGTTTATCTGCAAACTTATCTTTCGTCACAGTTTTATTTTTCACCAGTTCTAACTTAGCATCCATCCTATCAATCAAACTTTTTGCTTCCTTCTGAACAATCTGCAGTTGTTCCACCATATCTTCAAAACCATTTTTATCTTTTGCCCAAATAGCCAAATATCCAAAACTATAACTACTCGTATCAAAACCAAAATGATTAGCTACGACATAAGCAACACTTTCAGCTTGCAATTCTTGTTTGCGGTATTGGTCGTCCCCATATTGGGCATTAGTTCCTCTGTGTAAATCTGAGTGAGCCATTTCATGAAAAATTGTTTTTAGAATATGTTCTTGCCCCTTTAATCCTTTTGAAATAACAATTCGATTTTCATCTGGAGAGTAATAACCATTTGTGCTCTCTCTGTTAATTTCTTCAAAACTGATCGAAACCTGATTATCCATTGAAACAGCTTTTGCTGCTCGGTACAAATCTTCATAATCTTTAACATCTCCAGTCAATTCATTAATTGCTTTTGGCAATTCTTTTCCTTCTGTTTGAGATACATCAAAGACATTTCCTAACTTGAATCGAGTAACGGTGATTTCCTTCTGTTCCATTTCATTTTCAGCTGGAGTAAAGTCTAACTCTTTTTGATGAACAGGGATGCTTGTTTTCACTTGGTAAGGAACCCAAATCTTCAGAGCTTTTGAACCCTTTTTAACTGTTCTGTCAAAATCTGTTTTCCATTTATTGAAACTAGCAACTTGGGAAACATTAGGATTTTGCATCTTCAGCAAATGAATATTGTTGAGTGAGTAGTTGTGAAACTTACTCATCGTATCCAAGAATGATTTAAACTGTTCGGAATCCAAGTAGTTCTTCATTCCTTCTTTCAAGTGTTCAGCTAAAGCTTTTGTATCTTTATTTGCGACTAATTGGGAAATAGTTTGTTCTGAACTTTTAGCAGCAATCATTTCGGTGATAATAGTTCCAGTCTCCGCTTCAGCATCTATCCTTCTTTCTCTATCTTCCTGTTTTTTATGAAGGTTAGTGGTACCATTGTATGGATCTGTTCCCTGCAACATCTCATCAGAATTGGAAATACCATCACCATCCAAATCACGATCTCTCTCATCTTTTCGGTTATACTGATAAATTTTTTCGTATGGATTATCTAGTATATTTTGCGAATTCTTGACTTGTGTTTTTTCAAATTCATCTCGAACGTTGACAATGGTTTGTTCAACTTTTTCCGATAATTCTTTAATTTCATTTTGCCATTTTTCTACAAAAGCTACTTGTTCTTGAGGCGAATCTCTAACTCCCAACTTCTCAAACCAAGCAGATAAATTGTCTAACTCAACACTATCCATTCCATCAAAAGATATAAAACCAAGACGACCATCATGACTACTATCCGAAAAACCAATCGGACTATTTTCTAACACTCCGTAAGGTACTTGAGATAACAGTTGATCTGCATAAGGAGTATCTTCCAAAGCATAACTGAATTGGGAAATGTCTAGTTCACTCGCCAATCTCTCCAGATGATACTGATTGAATAATGCCCCATCTATCTTCATCAACTCTGGATGCTCTCGCATTTCTCGTGTTCCAAGTCTTTCTTTGTGAGCGATTGGGTTAATCTCGTCCCCAATATCGTAACGGATGCCATCCTGGATCAGTTCACCATCGGGAGCATAGATACTAAACTGGACCTTTGTTGGAGAGATGTAGCCTTCTGGGTGACCATCAGTCACTTGTTTTAGCCCTTCCTGATGCAACGAATAAAAGCTCTGATTGGCCTTGTAAAGTTCTCTAGCGAAATCTTGATAAGATATCAGCTCTGTTTCTTTAAAGGGCAATCTAGGCCCATCTGGGCGCTCCTCAGACCATTGAAGGCGTACATGGTAGTTTTCCTTATAGATATGATCTTGTTTCCATTCTTTATAGAAATCTGTATTTATATCTAGGAGATTATCTTCTCCAGCAGCTGCAACAATCTGATCAAATTTATCATTGTATTTCTTAGCATAATCAAGGTATTGATCCCAGGCTTTATGAAATTCTTCTGGAGTTTTTGAGATGTCATTTGGAACACCTAAATTATAGACAGTATCCAAAACTTGAGTAAAAGTTACTGAATCAAGTAGGGGTTTATTCAGTGTGTTCTCTGGAGCTAGTGGTTTAGGTTCTTCAGAAACTTCCTCATACTGCTTATTTTTTAAGACAGATAACATTTCCTCGCCACCATCTTTAACATATTCATCATTAATCGATAGCTGTTCAATCTGGCCATCTCTTTCTCTATAGACACCGAGAATTGTGCCAGTATCTATATCTTCCAGTTGTTTACTTAAATCCCCCTTCACTCTCATTAAAGATGCAGGGACATGAGTAAATTCCTTTTCTTTGAATAACAATAACAAATCAGTATCTTCTGGTCTAATTGCTTTTGAAAGATCCAGATTATTAAATTTCTTTACAGATGAAAGATCGTTAAACACAAAGGAGTCTGACTCTATCACCTCAGGTAATAAGTTCAAAACTTTTAGTTTATCCGACATTCCATTCACAAATTTTAAATCTTTGAAATGCCCTTTCCCAGCTGCAACATCTTCAACGAATGACTCAGACAAATGTTCTACCCACTCATTATATACAGGTGTTACTCCAGTTAAGTGCATCCAATTTTTCTTGTCAAATTTAACATTTAGAATTTGGAATTGCTTTTCTTCTGGATTCCTATAAACATAATGGATACTTGTCCCTGACATTTCTTTTAGATACCATTGAGCCGAGTCCCTCATTGCGTTTGCATATAAATTTAACGTCCGCATGTTTTTCCTGAATTTTTTATTTGACATTCGATCCTCATCGATGGTAAAATGAAGACGAACATTGGCAGGAAAATCAGGTTGAAAATTTTTCTCAACGGGCTGCGGTGCTGTCCCTGGAGTTTCTACTCCTAAAGAACTGGAATTGCGATTCAATAGTTCGCCCCCAGTGTTAGTCTCTTGATAATTATCAAGGGACTTTTCTTTTTCTTCTGGGACTTCAATTATCTTAATGGGATGAGTATCAAGGCGTGACATCAAGTTATCCAATAATTCATGATTTAAAATCACTTCTCCCTCTTGCTCTTCCAGATAGTGGAACAATGTATTTGGAGTTACCACAAAACCATAGGTAAAGTCTCTTTTACCCAACTCAATCAAGGGATACTCCAGCATTCGTTCAATTGATTGTGATAGATTTTCAAGGGTTCTTTCACCAAAATAGACACCAAAACTGTCTCTTGAAAGGCTTTCTATCTGGTTGTTTGTATTGTAGGCTGCTATAGCAAGTTCACCAATGAACTGGGTTGAAATATCTACTCCCAAAGTTCTCTGATGAGGTTTCAATGCTTGATACAAGGAATCCTGCTCAGGTGTCCCTTTTTTCTTGTATAAATCAATCGTTTGATCATCTATAGAAGTCAAAAGAGAGTAGACGGGAGACAGCACTTCCATTCGCTTATCATTGAGATATTTTGTAGGATGGCTATTTCCTAACTTTGCAAAGACATCATACAGATAGAAATCTGGTGCAAATTCGATTGATAATTCTCCAGATTGAACCCGATTATTTAATTTCTTAGTTAATGCTTCGTTTTCCCGTTTTACCTCTTCATAGCTCATCATTCTTCCAGCATTCTCCTCTGTATTAGCAATAGACTCTTGATAGCCTGAAATATGTTTTTCTTCCGTTGTCGGATCTGTTTCAGAGGGTCTAGTTGACTGAACAGAAAAAGAAATATTGTTCCAGTTTTCCTTCAACCACGTTGCATCTTCAGGAGAAAGGTGGCTGGTATCAGGAAAGTGACTTGATTCTGATAAAGTTGCTTCAGCCATCTCTTCATATTCTGATTTTCGATTATCAGATTTTTCTTCATGCTGACTCTTTAGAACATCATTCCAGTCCGTTTTATCCTGTCCTGGCCTTAGTTCTGGTAAATCCGAATTGATAACAGCTCCTTTTGCTTCCAATTCTTGAATGAATGTTCTACCTGCTTTATCATTATCTAAAGCTAGGGTGATTAAATCCGCATTTTTCCCATCTTCAAAAAAGTGACGATCAATAGCTACTTGAAGTCCGTCTGCCAATTGTTCAGGTGTCCATATTAGCGCTTTTCCTGACATTTCAGCCTTAATTTGAGATAGATGACGGCCAATAGTAGATTCTTTCAAACCATCCATAGAAACTAATCTGACATCCTGAAGACTATCCTTATGCAATTCATAGTAGGACATTAAATCAATTGGACTCTCAGTAAAAATCAATCGTTTTGGACTGCCAATATCAACATGGATACCTGTCATAGGATCGGAGTTTTTCATAATCACTTTAGCATAGCCATGTTTGGGCCACTTCTCCCAATTCTCCTGGATTCCTTGTAAAGAGGCTCCAACAACTTCACCTGAAGAAGAAAGGGATTTGAACACAATAACTGGCTCAATCGCATTTGTTGAACTTCCGCTATTACCTTCCGCAAAGTAGTCAAGTTTGGCATTAGCTTGGGCTAATACACCCTGTTCCAAAAAATAATCAATCGTTTCATCGGATAGCCCACGTTGATTCCGCAGATAATCTCTTCCAGCTGAAAACGGCTGCTCGTATTTCTCAAGATAGTATTTAAAATCTTCTTGAGGTCTTTCAACCATTTGAAACTCTTTAAAATTTCCATCATTTAAAAAATCTACAGACTGGTTAAAATCTACTTCCTTTATTGTCTCAACCAAAGAAATCGCATCCCCACCTGTATTTCTAGAAAACCATTTCCATAAATTTTTATCAGGTGAAATAACTAGGCTATCATGTTCTTTCCATCGATAGTCTCGTCCAGAACGAACCAGCTCCATCTGAAGTTCGTTTGCAACATCCAAAATATCTCTAGAACGTGCAAATTCAACACGTTCTCTACGGCTTTTACCACGTCTTGATTCTTGTTCTGTCATATAAAATCTCCTTAAAATCCTTCATACTGTGGTTTGTACGGTTCTTTCTCTGCTTGTATAAATGATTCTGGCTCTAAGTGAACCAATTCCCCTACTGAAAAATATTCAAATAGCTCAGAGTTTTCCTTAAAATCTAGAACCATTTCTAAATCAGAATTTCTTCCTTGACCCTCAAAATGCACTTGCTTGCTATCGGCATTTATTGCCGTAATTAACCATTCGGCTGAGAAATCAAAGTCTTCAACTGCAATATCTGGAAATACTAGCTCCATTTTTCTACTCCTTTCTCTTTTATCCTTTTATTCTACGTAATAACTGAGGAATCACAGTTAAAGGGACAATAGATTTCCATTTTCAACAAAAAAAGTCATTGCTTTTACAATGACTCTTATATACTGTGTCCCTTCTCCTCCAGTTCTTGTCTCTCATCACTTCTCTCACGTTCCATAAGGGCTTTTTTATTTGCACGTTGGGCTCTTTGAAGAGAATTGGTCAAATTTCTCATGAAATCTGTATTGATGATTGCTTTACCTTGGGATTGTTGGACGTTTTTTCTTTGCAGGTTCTTCCTTTCTTGCATTTTATGTGAAACAGCTTGAGCTAACTGACTTTTCTGATTGCTTTCTTCCTCTGGCAATATTTTTAGATAGAGTGATTTGAGTTCAGAAAATCCTTTCGCATTCTCCTGTTTTAATTTTTGAATAGTCGCTTGATCAGTCGTTTGTGAAATTTCCTTGTTTCGACTGTAAATCTCATGTTTCAGCTGAAAAATTGAGATATGGGTCTGCAGTTCTTCTATGTAGCTATCTTTTGTAACAGGATAGCCCTTTAGAATAGTCAACACTCCTTCATCTTGAAGAGGTTGAACTGCCACTAATTCTCCCTTCAAACGTTTGATAGGTGCTTGAATTGCTAATGAATCAGCCTTTTCTACTGAAAATGAAACACTATCTTCAAACTGGTTAGCAAGAGATTGTTTTAGAGATTGGTCTGCTTCACCTAGTTTATAATTTGGGGTCAGTTGCAATTCAGTCAGCTTCAGTCTTTGAAGAATCTCCTTCTTTTTTAATTCAACAAATGGCTGATCAGTTTCGAGTGGTTGAATTTGATCAAAAAGAGTTTTACGAACTAATAAACTACTTTGTTTTTCCTCCAATAAACTCAATTTTAAAGCATAGCGAAATGTTCCTAACTTCTGGCGCTCTTTTAATGATCGATCACTTTTCTTTTTAGCTGCTTCTACAAGAGCTTTCAAATCAGCCGAAGAAAATAGCGATAAGTCTCGTAAACTAAGTTGCTTCTCCAGTAAGTCTTCTTTCATCTGACTCACATCATAAACTAATTCCGTAACATATTCAGGACGTCCCAAACCTGTTCCGTGTTTGTCATAAGCAGCATAGACTGGTTTTGTGATTTCAAGAGGTTTTGCCCCATCTTTCAAATCATAACCCAGTTTTTTCCAAGCATCTAGTGTTTTGATAACACTTGCATTGGGATCCTGTTCTAAAATCATTTGTTGATTCTTTACTGAGAAATTGGACAAATTTTTTTCCAGCCGAACGTCAGCTATTTCAGGAGCATTCTCACGAAATAGGTTCAAGATCCTATTTGCTAATCGTTCTCTCAACTCCTTCTCTCGATTCGCTATTAATTGCTGCAGATGATAGCCTGCAGCCTCCTGTTGTGTTTTCTCAAAACGACCATCAACTTTCCGAATCTTCTCGTAGGTTGATTTTTTTTCAGCTGAATAAGCTCCTCTATAAGTTTCTAGGAAGTCCTTCGTTTCTTTCAGAAATTCTTGATAGAGCTCTTTCCCATCATTTTCTAAATAGGAATCCAGATAGCGATCAATGAAGAATTTACTGACTGCAAAATCTCTTGCATTTGAGCCATAGCGCCATTTTTTATCCATTGGTAAATGGTTGTAAGCCTGTTCCAAAAAATTTTTTTCAGCCGAAGAACGAACCTTCTGATCTCTAAATACAGAATTGATCAACTCACTTCTGATATTGGCCAAGATTTGTTCTCGTCGAACAATCATTCCTCTAGTCTGTTCATTCAACAGGCCATGAAAAACATCACTTTTAAAACGCTCAATAGTTTTCTGGGAAAAGTTTCCTCTGTACTCCATTCGTCCACGAGGTCGATAGAAAATTTTTTCTCTTGCAGACTCGACTTCTGATAAACCAAAATGCACATGAATATTATCCGTATTCAAGTGAATGTTAGCCCACCAAAATGATGAATCAGATAAGCCTTCTTTTTCAATCAACCTCGGCAATGCTTCACGTATGACCGACTTGATAGCTTGCTGATCGACTTTCCCAGTTTCCAGATCACATAATCCCTCCTTGGCCAAAAAATCATTATCAAAAGAGATAACACCCTGCCATAGAAGAGAGCCATTTTGATAAGCCTGTTCTAACTTACTTTTCAATTCAGTTACTTTGCTACGCTGCAAGTAATTGGCCTCTTTTGTAAAAATCGCTGTCACCTCTTCATTTTGATTTTCAGTAGCATAAGAGCGATTCATATAATCAATGTATTCCTGAAAATTTAGTTTCGTTTCTGGAACTTCAGCTTGAATTTTTTGTAGTTCATCTTCAGTTAGAGACTCGATATTTTGTCTGTGTGTTTCTAAATTTAATTCGTTATCAACCTCAACAGCTTCGTCTCTATTAGTGTAGTCTACAAAGCCACTATTTGCTTCAGTGTATTGCAGCATGAAGGTAATACTTGGACTAGACTCACTCACGAGTAAGGTCTCCTTTCAATTAATGAGAATGTTTAATTGTTTGACCACGTGCAACATCTTCTTGAATGACATCGTTGATTCTTGCCATTAATTCATGCTGTGTAGGATCCAGTCGTGAATGAATAGATTCCAAATCTTGAACATCAAAATCATCTTTCGTAATAGCATGAAAGTTGGTTAGTGTTAAATAGAGAATTTGATCAAGTTGACGATGAATTGCCTTATTGTCATTTCCAAAATCAAAGGCATCCCCCAAATTTTTTTCCAGCTGAGTCAGTCGCTCATAAAAATTTTTTCCTTCTCCTAATTCAATAAAGAGTTTATAAAAAACTTCAATCAAAGTGACAAGCGTTGCTGAATTATTTCGATACTGTTTCTGCAAAGCTGACGATTCTTTCAAGTAGGATTTTATTTCCTTAAATTTTTCATGGGTTTCTTCGCTAAAATATAAGCTAAGTCTTGGATTCATTTTTCCCTCCTCAATTTTTCTGAGATGATCCTGTCAAATAATTGATTTTATATCCTGGTTGAATATTAAAGATATATACATCAAATGAGATCTCATCATCTTCAATACTCTGTGCTTCCATACGAACTCCTCTAGCAACTAATTCCACATTTCTAAAGATGGGAGTTACTCGATAGCGAACATGGTGGTTCGTATTTTTTATGTAGTTAGCAATTTTATTTTCATAGTAGACCATTGATGATTGTTCATCTTCAAAATTTGCATTTAAAGCATGTGTGCCTGTAAATAAATTTTTAGCATTCGCATTTTCTCCACTTAATTGAAAACCGATTAAGTGAGAACGATTATATAAATAATCTTCTTTCCCGTTGAAAATTATTTTTTTATTTTTCCACCCTGTCGGTGTGACAGACGAAATAGATTCTCTGTCTTCTGTTGGCATCAATTCTTTTCCCAACATCGCTTCAGCAATTCCTACACGATTTAAAAAATCTAAATCAGAATATTTTTCCCAGCTACCATTTTCTAAACTCAATTCGTCTTTTGTAAATTGTGGTTTTTCATTGACGACAATCACTTGATTTTTTTCATCATACTCCTTCGATTTCAAATCATCATTTTTCAGAGTAAGATTCAAATTTGAGTTGGAATTTTTTTCTTCAGCTGAATCGGCTATGTTCAATTGAGTCGGGATATCATTTTGTGTCAAGCCAGATTTGATAGCATTAAAATTGTTAGGTTGCACGATAAAGATTGCAAGAAAAATGAGAATGATGAACAGAGATTTATTCTTCTTCATTTTCAAACACCACCTGACCGTCGTTCAGCTTCAAGTGCAGATACATCATCCATAAAATGTAACCAATTTGTAGTTAGATCATTTACAATATCTTGTTTAACATTTAAAGCTGAAAGAGAAATTTCATTCTTCAACATCAATTCTAAAATCTGACTTTGTTGTTCTTTGATGACAGATAATGTTTCCGCAAATTGGTTATTGTACAAATTCAATCCGTCATTCATTACGATATTTTGAACTTGCGACAACATAAATTCATTAAAACTTGGATAGTTATATTTTTTTGAAATATCTCGAAGTTGTTCAAACATATCATCAGGTATATTTCTGATTTTGATTTCTTTAGTCATCGCTTTCTACCTCCCCTTCATACTCTAACCAACGTGAAATATGATTGCCATAACAATCCATTTTTTCTTCAAATTCAGATAGTATCCTAGTCTGTTTTTTCATTTGTTCTAAAACATGGTCAGAAGCTAATTTCATATTTTCTAAATGAGCCACATACAAATCTTGAGCACGATTAAATTTGCCGTACTCAATTTTTTCACGACAGATTGAGAGCAGAAAATCATTAAATGACTTAGCTTTATTTTTTTCTGCGAGTGCTTTTAGATAATTAATTTCATCATCAGTAAGCCCTCTAATCTCAATTCGATTTTGTTTTATATTTGCCATTATTAAATTTTCCTTTCTAAAAAACAGCGCCCTTCTTTTTTCTTTTGTCGAAGCAAAAGCAAAAAGAAGCAAAAAAGAAAACTTCAACCTCGCAACATCACGAACCGATACGGTTCTATTTTTGCGGTTTTTCAACACACTAACACACACAGAGGGACTAAGGTCCTTTTTAGGTGTGTTGTGGTAGAAAAGAGCATAAGGGAAACTGTCCCCACGAAGCGTGTGGAGTTGATAGTATCAACGTTTCCGGTACCGGTAATTTTCTCGGCTTCGCCTACTTACACACACATGCTATACTTACCTTTACATACTTTATATGTGTTATACCTACACTGTTTTTCCTTTTTACACACTTTTGCTTACACCGTCTTAAACTTCGTTTGGAAGTTCAAAACTCAAAAATTAAGACTGATTTTCAGCTGAAAAAGAACCTTCTTCACGATTTTTCTTAGCCGCTAAACGTTGTTCTTTTTCCTCTTCTTTGATGAAACTTAATTCCATTTTTAACTCTTCAAAAATCGATTCATACGACTGATTTTTATTTTTCTTCAATTTAATTTGAACATAAATTTTACCAATTTGTTTTTGAAGATTCTCTTCTGCTTCTTTACGTTCCTTTTCCAAAAGGGCAACTTTTTTCTTTGCCTCTTCCAGTTGATTATCAATTTTTGTTAAATCATTTTTAGCCATGATTACTTCTCCTTTTTATTTAATTAATCCAATTGTAATCGAAAATCTCAAATTATTTTTTAAAGGGACAATCATAAAAAATAAATCCCCTTAATTCAAAAATTAAAGAGATTTTTGACTGCTATTTGTTGGTAAATATAAACTCTCCTTTCATAGAAAACGCACTCTTTTTACTTACATCAAATTGAATCAACCTGAAATAAAAATCATGTTTTTTCCCAAACGGGAAGACACTAAATACTGGATGGTACAATTCTTCAATATCTACAAATTCTCTTTCAAGAGGAGCTTCAGAACCATTCCATGATTTTCTATGATAGGAAATACCTGTCTGTTTTTCTCTATTCAAAAAACTTAATTCTACAATATCTTGATAATCCTTTTTCACTGCTCGCTGATTAATCGTAATCATTCTTTGGTTTGCATCACCTTCATCAGCATCCGTAAAAAGATTGATTTTAGGAGGTAACTTATCTTTTAATTTTCGGATTCCAAGGTAATCCTTGTTTAAGATATTTTTGAATAGATAACACTGAAAAAGTTTTGCTTGAAACCACTTCATGAAATAATAAATACCAATACTAAAGATTGTGCCTAAAAGCCAGAACGATGATTCATTTTCTTGTATTGGTTTCTCTAATGCAACTGTAAAAATAAGAACGAGTACAATATTTCTTATGAACATCTTTATAATCTGCATTTCAGCTCCTAAACGTAACTTTGTAAAAGGCGCACATAAAAAAATCAAACATATCATTGTTCCAAAAATCCTTGGATCAACCTCAAGTATTACGGAAGCTTCTTTTATAACAACAGCGCCTGTGACCATTACAAAAAATAAATATTGCCATTTAAAGGCTTGTCTAATAAGCCAACTCACTCCACAAATTGCAGATAATTTATATCCCAATTTATCAGTTTCTTTTACCATTTTAATTAAATTTTTCATTAGACTTCCTTTAATTCATTTCTACAGTTTCAATAGGGTTTGAAAATTCAAATGTTCCATCTTTGACTGCCTGTTTTTTCTTGTCCAAAGACTCCAATTTAGTCTTCAACTTCTCAATGTTTTTATAAGCTGTTTCAATAGTTCTGTTCTTCGTTTCGATATTTGTATCCAGCGTAGCAATATTCTTTTGATTGGCTTCGAGATCATCACCTGTTAGATATTTTGCTTCTGCTTGAAGACTCGCTTTTCGTGAGTTATCATCTTCAATAGATTCCTTCAATTGAGAGATTGATGTTGTCAATTTTTGAGACTGTTCATTCTGGAAATTGATCTCTTTTTCGATTTCCTGAAGAGTAAATTCTTCTCTGGAGACAACTTCAATAGCTTTGATTTCAAGCTGAGGATTTTGAGGAGTTACAAAGAATTGTACAGTATCCTCTTCTCCAGATTTCTTCTGAGAAACCTTTTTAGAATCACTGGATGGCGATGAAATATTCACATCAATGGAACTAGAAGAGACCGTCTGATTCGTCACATCGATCGCAAATGCACCAAAATTTTTTGGAACTCCTTTAATAATAACTGATACTTTATTATCAATGATTGGGACAACATCCATTTCTATTTTTGAGTCTTTATGTTGCGCATAGAGTTTCCATTTCAATCGTTTAGCATCGATGCCCCGATCTATCGAAGTCGTAGCATCTTTCGTCTCAAATTGTAAAACAATAATTCCAGTATCTGGTGAATATTCCTGGCTAACAAGTTTCATCTCACCACTGCCATTCGCAAAAATCTGCTTTGTTTTGAGTTGTTCTGAAGTATAGGTTTGTCTTTGTGGTGAGAAAATTGCTCCCATCAAAAGGCTTAACCAGGTCACAAACAACATTGAGAAAATGACTAGTTTTCTCTTAATAATATTCTCTTGAAACCAAACTTTAATCTTAATAAATGGCTTCAAAATTGGGCTAGATTTTATCTTTTCAATCCAGCGTTTTGCTGTCTCTATCATGAGAAATCTATCCTTTCTATTCTATGTGAAATATAAATTAAAATTAGTAGTTTGGACTATTTAGTCATCAGTAAACATTTCAAAATCCGACAGTTCTTGACGAGTAAACTCTATAATTTTGTATAAACCAATAAAACCAAAAATTTCTAGGAAATGATTTTCAACGGTTTGCTTAGCTTCCTCATAACTATTAAAAGCTTTTGTCCCACTAATTTCATCTGACCAAGCTAGTTTCCCACTTTTTTGTGGGACTAACCAGACACTTTTCCCAACATTTATTATCATAAGGACAGCGTAATATTTTTGTTCCATATTCTTATTTTCACCTTTCTAATTATTCATAGTACCTACTTATATTTTTATACCAATGGCTTATCTCTGATTCCCATGCCTCTTATATTCTTTCCAAATAAATGAAACCCTACTTTTGGGCCAAACACTTTTTAGTAATATTAAGAAGGCTAATGGCAAGCTTTTCGTTTTGATTTCATTTCCAAAGTTATCACATATAGTTATCCTGAAGAGCGGTACGAACCAGATCGCAATCAAGAAAGTTCCAACCACGCCATGCGCAATAGCATTTAAAAATTGATACATACTACCTCCTTAGACATACTTCAATCTTTGAAAAGCTGTCTCGGCCCACTTACTCAGCTTTACCCTTTTAGTCATTTATGGCCTCCTGAATACCTTTCTCATCTGCTACAATCTTTTCCTCTGAATCTCTTGAAGCATATAGATATTTCTTTATTTTTCCCTTACGAATCTTGATGATAGTTGCAGCTTTTTCAATCTGGTATTTTTCTACCAACTTTTGACCTTCTTCTGTCTGAGTGTCAATGTAAAATGTAGGATAAGAACCTTTATTAGCTGCATCTACAACTACACTTTTTCCAACCTGACAGTACGGACAATCTTTTTTATAAAATACTAGATTTACATTTTGATCAAGTACAGTATTCTGGTATTCCTTCTGAGTAAGATGAGGATCGTAATCTAAGATAAAATGATCTTTATACACCCTATACCCTCCTAGAACTGCGAGACTAACAACTAAAATGACAAGAATAGCCCCTAGAGCTAACTTAATGTGTCTAAAAATCCCTCTCATCCTATTTCCTCCTCATCCATAAAATCAAATATGGAACCTTGAACATAATCAATCTTGGCCAATTCTTTTATTTCTAATTTCAAGTTAGTAAAGGTTGTCATCACTTCTTGAAAGAGTAAAGGATCAAATTCCTCGGAATCCAATACGCGGACAATTGGCAACATTGGATAATGATCTCTCAACTCCTCCTGCAGGTAATCTGAAATCATTTTATCATTCGAGATAACACTATCTACTCTAATAATCGCTGGAATGCTAGAAATACTCTCCTCGTTTTGATAAAAAGTTAAAGCTACATCCCCTGCAGAAACCGACTCAAATTTTAAGTTATCCGATGAAAGTTTAAAATAATAAGCCAATGGTTCTTGTCCAACTCCTGTTAGGTAGTATCCACGGATAATTTTGAATAACTCTGACATCGACCTGTCTCCTTCCTAACAAACTTTTAGAAGTCTAAACGGAGCTTGATACACATCAGGGTAGTGAATCAATCTCTTTTTTCTTTGTTCAGGAAGTGGTTTACGATAATGTTTTTGAAGATACTGAAAAGCTAGTCCTAATGTATCAAAAACTAAAACTTTATTCTCCCCATTACAAATATAATCACCTAATTCAAAACTAAAAATTACATACTTCATTCTTATTCTCACTTTCTATTTTGGGCAATCATTATCAGCTGATCTGTCTCTAATTCAGAATCATATCCGTTTTCTAAACGAACTCGTTGACGAATCCCTATAAGTGAGAGAATTATTAAAACTCCTCCAACAAATATAAGGCTAAATAATCCAACTAAAATTAAAATCATATCATTCCTCCATCCATTTCCAATAGTCAGTCGATAATCATAGATATAATGTAAAGGCAGTTTGCGGGTTTTTAAAATTATCCAATATCAAGCTCAAATAGAGATAGTTGTTGTGTTTGTTTAAAGTCATCTTTAACCCTTTTTATCACTCGCTGAGTGAACTCTAAGCTTTCTTCAAAGAAAGCAGCAATATTGGCCATATAAGCCTCCTGACGTTCTTTCTTCACCTGGATAAGGGAAAGGAAGATTGCTTTGATAGAGGCTAATCTGATGCCTCCTCCACGGCCATGTTTGACTGTGAAGAAGATTTTTTGTTCTGCTTTGAGAACCTTCAATACTTTATCCAATGAGCGCTCAGGGATGTTCAAATTCTCTCGTATCTCTTTTTTTGTCGTCTGGATAAATGGATCCTCGGATTGATAGAAACCTTCTAAATAGGCCATTACGTCTGTTTTCCATTCATGAAGATGACTATTCTTTCTGTCCGCACGTTTCTTCTTAAACTTGTACCAACGTTGCTTCACAAAGAGATCTGAAGCCTTGAGTTCCTGGTTAACCCATGCTTTACATAAAGTCATTACATAGTCACGACTAGCAGCTTCATATTTTCCTGAGTAGGCGCTTGTAATAATCTTATGATATTCAGCTGAAGAGAGTGGTTCGTCTAGATTTGCATTAAAACTAGAAAGAACCTCCTCACACTCTTCCTGATCGATTCCTGAAGAGAAGTTGGCTAAAGCTAGCGTGAAAAGAACGTTGTTTCTTCCCATCAAGGCTTTTCCACCTTTGATATTTCCCTCTCTCATCAGCAATTGATACCAGGGTTCATCAATCTGTTTCACCCCTTCAGAACCTGAAATAACCGTCAAATTGGGCTTTTTACTTGGGAAGGAAAGATCTGATTGCTTCATCGACCAATCTAACCACTCCTGGAACGAATAGGTATAGTCAGCTTCAAAGAATTCGACATTATCGGTTCGAGGAATTCGAGCAATCCCAAAATGGTTACAAGTCATATCTACTGGTAAAGTTTGAGCAAAGTAATTTCTCAAATTTTGAGAAATCGCTTTGGCCACTTTCACCACTCGAAATTGAGAATGAGCTGTAACATAGGCTGATTCTGAGAGGACAAAATAGGCTTGAAATCCTTTATCTGATTTCAGGATCAACGTCGGCATAAAACCTAGCTCCAGAGAAGCAGTTAAAATGTCTCCTGTCGTCATTTCTTCAGCTGCAGAGGTAATATCAAAGTCAATGTAGAATGTGTTGATCTGTCTAAGATTATCCTCAGAGTGGCCACGTGTAATCCGTCGACCAGCATCGCTATAGCTTCCATAGCAATATACGTTAGGAGTCCAGTGTGTAAACTGATCCTGGTTCTCCAGCAATGATTCGACAGAGGTTAAAACAACCCCACGTGCCTTCACCATATTCGCTTTTGAACGATAAGCAAATACAGACCCTCTTCTTCCTTCTTCAGCTGAAGAGATGAGCTGTAGATGGCTATTCTTAAATTTCTGTATTCTTAATCCATCTTTTGTGATGATAGATAAACATTTTAATAAATCAATCTTTTTCATGTTTTTTAATTTCTACAAATCAACTATAAGAGTCTCTTGTTTCTTTAACCCACAAAATGGGCAATACCCATTCAGTAGTACTTGTGTTGTGCTGATTTTCAACATTTACCTCTGCTATCCAGAAATACTTTTTTCTACAAGATGTTTTAATTGGAATTAGATCAATTTCATCCTTCTCCACCTTTGTTTCGTTTTGTAATAGTTCATCTAGAAGACGTTCCCAAGTACAAACACTCCTCTTTAATACTACTTCTTTCATGATAATTACTCCTCATTGATTCTCATACTTTTAGGTAACTTTTTACTCGGTAAACAGTAACCTTCAGATAAGTCCCCTTTGCTATAAAATTCAGGACTATTTGTCATTATGTGATCACTTCTTCTCCATCCTCGACGAAGTTGCTTGTAAGATAAAGAAACACGTTTCTCAATCTCTTTAAAACTAAATCCCAGCCTCAAATAGGTTATTACAATAGCATCAGCATGTTCTTTGGACTCTTCGCTTCTTGTTCTTCGCTGAAAGTTAATCTGCTTATCTTCTTCATTTAATGCTATCTGATAGGCAATAAACAACTTCCGCATTTCCATAATTTTATGTTGCCAGGCCAAACTGTAAGGTTGCCCTGAATATCGATTCACTAAGTCCTTTACGGGTTGTTTAAATTTCAGCTGAAGAGGATCGAATTCGCCAAGGTCAGAAAAAGGATCAATGAAACCTAATGGTTCGCTTTGAATTAATTCATTGTATAGCGCTTCTCTGTCCATCCTAATTTATCTCCTTCTAAATGCACGTCATTGAGTCAAATAAGCTTAACTGATGGTTGTAGGTGCTTGTTCGCTGTTTCCATTCTTATCATGATCGATAACGTCAAAGATTTCTAACGTGTCTAAATTCATTACAATCTCTAATCCTACTATCGTTGAACTCCTTTCAAATAGAATTTTAAGCGAACAAAAAAGAGTCTGGGACAAAAGTCTAACCTTAAATATAAAAAGCGAACAAAACAAGTTATCTGACACTCAGAATTCTGTTTTGTTCGCTTTTTTGTCTAATCTATAGATTTTAAAAACTTATAATAAAGAATTCCTAAAATCAAATACTCAAAGGTTCCTAGAGTATTCTAAGCCTCTTTTTTCTTGCGCTTGCTGTAAAGCAAGCCTGTAGCAAAGCTTCCTATTGCTAGAGCAGCCAATAGTAAATCTGCAGAATCCTTCTCCCCTGTTGAAGGCAAGCTTCGTTCTGGCTGATTTACTGGTTCTTGCGGATGTTCTTCAGGAGTTTTTGGCTCTGGTTTTGGTTCCGGTTTTGGTTCCGGTTTTGGCTCTTCCTTTTTCGGTTCTTCTGGTTTTGGTGGTTCTGGAGTATGAGTCACAACCGTATTGGAAACAACTTCCACACCATTGACTGTATGAGAGTAAGTATTTTCTACTGTTCCTGACTGAATACGTGTCATTTGTAGATATACTTCTGCTTGAAACTCTAATGTTTCTAAAATCGACTTCAAGAAAGCATCATCAAAGCTAATATCTACTTTACCTTTAGCCTTGTCTA
>ERZ773006.502-NODE-502-length-17919-cov-5.84113_pt1 | contig 17919 bp, 19 predicted proteins | sample MGYA00580843_ERZ773006 | MGnify/ENA primary metagenome ERZ773006 (study PRJEB29015, sample SAMEA2738011) | human oral metagenome | biome: human oral; feature: human-associated habitat; material: dental | place: China | collected 2052 ... | reverse complement strand
AAAGTGAGTAAGTAATGAGAGAAGATAAGATAAGAAGAAGTAAAGAACTTAGAAAAAAGAATAAAAAAAGAAAATCTATCATACCTATAATACTAACTATTTTCGTTGTAATTGGTATTGGAGTTTTATCATTTTTTTATTACATGACAACACCAGTTGATAAAAGTAATAACAAAGATATCACTGTAGAAGTAAAAGAGAATTATGGTAGTGCGAGAATAGCACAAGAGTTGAAAGCAAAAGGTTTAATCAAAAATGAAGAAGTATTTAAAATATACTCAAGATTAACACCTAATACATCGTTTTATGTTGGTAATTTTAAATTAAAACAAAGTATGAGTTTACCTCAAATTATTCAAGAATTAGGATCTAAGAATAAGGGGACAACTGGTAATACTTTTGCATTAATCGAAGGTGACAGTGTTTTAAAAATCGCTAAGAATTTAGAAAAAACAAAACTAGATTCTAAAGAATTTTTAGAAAAAGTAAATGATGGCGAATTTATTAAAAAATTACAATCACAGTTCCCTGAATTGATTACAGATGAGATTTATGGCAAAGATATTAAATATGCCTTGGAAGGCTATTTATATCCTGCAATATACGAACTAAAAGAGGATGAAACTGTAGAAAGTTTAATTACTAAAATGGTTAAACTATCTAATGAAAAAATAGTACCATTATACAAAAAGAATAATCGTTCATGGAATATTGGTGGACAAAACAAACAAGTTTCTATTCATCAGTATATGACGCTTGCTAGTATTTTAGAGAAAGAATCTACAAAATCTGACGAAAATAGATTAATTGCGAGTGTATTCTTAAACAGACTTGCTCAAGGTATGAGATTACAAACGGACCCATCAGCAAACTATGCTGCAGATAAACTTACAGGGGCACCAACACAAGCTGAATTATCATTAAATTCTCCATATAATACATATACTAATATTGGATTACCACCTGGGCCAATATCTTCTATTGGTTCAGAATCATTCGAAGCATTAAATAATGCTGAAAATACTGAATATGTTTATTTCTTACATGCTACTAAAGATGGAAAAGCGTATTTCTCTAAAACTTATCCAGAACACGAGAAATTAGCTAAGGAACATATTGAAGGATACATTCCATCAGGAAGCTAGAAAATAAAATTTCAATTTAATATATATTGAGAATAGTCTAATTAATCATTTGTTGAAATAATGATTGTTTAGGCTGTTCTCTTTTTATGTTTGTAATCAGCTACTATTGAATTAAGAACAAGAATAAGGTAAAATTAAATGTAAGATAAAAATTTAGGAGAAATTATGCAACAGTATTTTTTAAATAAAGAATTAAACGTGGATTCAACATATGAATTATCTAAAGATGATAGTAATCATATTGTGAGAATTATGAGAAAGAAAATTAATGATAAAGTATATGTTGTCTTTAATAATGAAATAAAGTACATTTGTAATATTATAGATAATAATGTAGATAAGGTTCTAATTACACCGTATGAACAGGTAGATGGTAGTAATGAACTTCCTATTAAAATAACAGTAGCTATACCGCCTTTGAAGAATGATAAAATTGAATATTTAATTCAAAAGATAACAGAATTAGGAGTAAGTAATATTGTTTTATTTAATTCAGAACGCAATATAGCGAAAATAAAAAAGGATAAAGTGGACTCTAAATTAAATAGATGGAATAAAATAATAAAAGAAGCCGCAGAACAATCAAAAAGAAATATTATTCCTGATATAACTTATGTAGATAGTTTACGAGATTTAATTATATATAGTGAGAACTACGATTATAAAGTTGTTGCTTATGAAAAAGAATCTGTTAATGAAGATAACGTTAATCTTAAAAAATTACTAACTTCAGATTTAAATAATAAAGATATCATTGCTGTTTTTGGTAGTGAAGGGGGACTATCTGAACAGGAGATTGAAGGTTTAATAGATGGTAAATTTGATGTAATAGGATTGGGAAAAAGAATTTTGAGAGCTGAGACAGCGCCACTATATTTTGTAAGTTGTGTTGCTTATTTTAGTGAATTTAATTAAAAGGAGTTAGATGATGAGTATTGAACTAAATTTAACAGCAAAAGAAATATATGAAAAAGAATTTAAAAAAACAAGAGTAAAAGGTTATAGTGAGGAAGATGTAAACGACTATTTAGATTTAATAATAGAAGATTATATGAAGCTCGATAAATTGCTTACTCGTCTAAAAGAATTGGAGATTGAAAATCAAAATCTAAAAATAAAAATTGATGCAATAAAGAATGCTAGCCGTGAAGATAAACCAGTTCAAGTTACAAATTTAGATATACTAAAAAGATTATCTAAACTTGAAACTGCTGTTTTTGGACCTAATCATGCAGATCATGATTTATTTTAATAAAATACATATTGAATAATAAGGAGAAGATCATGAATGTTTTACTAATAGTTTCTGGTGGGATTGCAGCATATAAATCGATTGATTTATCAAGTGCACTAGTAAAAAAAGGACATGATGTTAAGGTTATTTTAACAGAAAACGCAAAAAAATTTGTTACGGAATTACCTTTTCAAACATTGACAAAAAATAGAGTGTATACAAGTACTTTTATCGAATTAGATGAAAAAGAAATTCAACATATTGATTTAACAAAATGGGCGGATAAAATTATTGTAGCCCCAGCCACAGCTAACATTATTTCAAAATTCGCTTGTGGAATTGCAGATGATTTGGCTACATCTTTAATGTTGGCAGTTCAAGATGTGACAAAGGTACATATTGTTCCTGCTATGAATACAGTTATGTATAGTAATCCTATTATACAAGAAAACATAAGTAAACTTTTGAAACTAGGTTTTAATTTTGTTGAACCAGACAGTGGATTATTAGCGTGTGGAGATATAGGAAAAGGAAAATTTCCTACGGTTAAAAAAATAGAAGAAACTATATTTTTTGAAAGAGAACTAGATTTAAAAGGAAAAAAAGTACTAGTGACAGCAGGTCCAACGAAAGAATTCATAGATCCTTTTAGATGTTTAACAAATCCGTCTACTGGAAAAATGGGGATAGCTATAGCAAATGAATTTAAAAATAGAGGCGCTGAAGTAATTTTAGTTACCAGTGTGAAAAATGATTCTATTAATCGTGATATAAAGATTATTGAAGTTATAAGTACTAAAGATATGTTTGAAGCGGTAAAAAATAACTTTAAAGATTGTGATTACATAGTTAAAGCTGCAGCAGTATCTGATTATACACCTGTGCAGGTTTATGATAAAAAAGTAAAAAAACAAGATGGCAATCTAACTATAGAATTTGATAGAACTCAAGATATTCTAAAATATGTTGGTGAAAATAAAAATGAAAATCAGGTTGTAGTTGGTTTTGCTGCTGAAACAAATGATTTAATTGCATATGCTAGAGAAAAAATTGTTAAGAAAAATCTAGATTACATAGTTGCTAATGACATTTCTAAAAAGGATATTGGATTTGGAAGTGAAGATAATGAAGTGTCTATTATTGATAAGTTCAATAATATAACAAAAATTGATAAGACTAGTAAAGCAAATATTGCAAAAGAAATTGTAGATATTATAAGCAAGTAAAATGAATTTTATTGAAAGTGAGGTGAGATTATGTATGCTGAAGTAATAGTAGATGTAAACAATCATAGTGTTGATCAAAGTTTTTACTATTTAATTCCTGAAGAGTTTGGCTGTAAAGATTTAGTTGGTTATAGAGTAGAGGTTCCTTTTGGTTCTCGAACAGTACAAGGATATATTATTAATATTATTAATGAATATATAGGAGAATATGATAAAAATAACTTTAAAAGTATCAAGAAAGTTAAAGATAATTTTCCAATCTTAACAAAAGAAATGCTACTGTTATCAAAAGTTATGTCTGACGAATTATTTTGTACAAGAATCCAAGCTATAGAGTCTTTAATTCCTGCAAGCTTAAAAAATAAATATATTGAATATTATGAGTTAATTGATGCCAACACTACATTACTTTTTGATTATGCAAAACACTTTGATAAAGATAAACTAGTTGAAAAGAAAGTGTTTGAAAAATATTTTACTATTGAGCAAATAGGATATTTAATCTCACTTAAAGCTATAAAACTCATTAGTAAAATTAAAGAAATTAATAACAATACTGTAGAAGAATTTTTTATTTTAGGTAATGAAAAAAATGTTAAATTAACCAAAAAGCAACAGTTAATTATTGATTATTTAAATAAACATGAAAAAATAAAAAAATCTGATGTTAAATCTATATTAAATATAGGATCTACAGTTACAAGGAAATTATTAGAACTAAACGTAATAGAAATAATCAAACAAGAAGTGAAAGAAGAGATTAATACGTTAACTTTAGATAATGAAACTATATTAAGCGAATATCAACAAGTAATCTATGATAGTATCGTAAAAAATTATAGTAGTGGAAAATTTAATGAATATCTTCTTCATGGAGTTACAGGATCGGGAAAGACGGAGATATATATTAAATTAGTTGAAGCAGCTTTAAAAAGTGGAAAAGATGCTATTGTACTTGTTCCAGAAATAATTCTAACACCGCAAATTGAAAAGAAATTTAAACGTATTTTTAATGATAATATAGCGATTATCCATTCTAGATTGAATACAAAAGAAAAATATAGTGAGTGGAAAAAAGTTAGAGATGGTAAAGTTAAAATTTGTCTTGGGACTAGATCAGCAATTTTTGCACCATTTAATAATCTAGGAATAATCATTATTGATGAAGAACACGAAAGTAGTTATAAACAGACAGATTCTCCTAGATATGACGCTAAAGATATAGCCAAGAAACGAGGTATCTATAATAAATGTACAGTAGTTTACGCTAGTGCAACACCATCTGTTGATTTATATTATAATTTTGAAAAATATAATCCTGATAATCTACTAACATTAACTCATAGATTTAATAATAAGCTACCTAAAATTAATGTTGTTCACACAGAAGATAAGGAAAAGGTTATAGCTGATTCATTACTAGATAAAATTAGAAGAAAAATTGAGAAGAATGAACAAGTTTTATTATTAATGAATAAGCGAGGATACACTAATTTCATTCGTTGTTTTTCTTGTGGACATTTATATAAATGCGAAAATTGTGATATAAGTTTAAATTACCATAAACATGATAACTCATTACGTTGTCATTTTTGCGGATTTCATAAGAAAATTTCAAGTATAAAAAAATGTTGTTCTAGTCCTGAATTAGTTTCAGGGAACTATGGAATTCAAAAGGTGGAAGAATTTTTAATGCAACATATTCCTAATGTTAGAATAACTAGAATGGATTCTGATACTACTAGTCGTAAAGGAGCTTATGAAAAGCTCTTAACTGATTTTAAAAAACACAAGTCTGACATTCTTTTAGGGACTCAAATGATATCAAAAGGACTAGATTTTCCTAATATTACTTTAGTAGGAGTACTATCGATTGATAGTATGATCGCAGTTCCAAGTTTTAAAGCGAATGAAAAATTATTCCAATTACTTGTTCAAACAGCTGGAAGAGCGGGAAGAAGTGAAAAAGAAGGAGAAGTTGTTTTTCAATCAAATATTGCAAGTAATATTATTGACTATGCAATAGAACATAGTTATGAAAAATTTTATAAGTATGAAATAGGTCGTCGTAAACTTATTGATTATCCACCATTCTGTAGAATTTCTTTTATTACCATTAAAGGATACGATGAATTAAAGACAGAACAGGTTGCTAAGATGATATATAATTTTATCAATAAAAAATTGGAAAATTCATCTATTCTTGGTCCTAATAAGAGTTTATTTTATAAGGTTAATAATGAGTTTAAGTATAATTTAGCGATAAGATATAACGATAAAGAATATAGTAAATTACATCCACTTTTAAAATATATTAACAATTATTTTGCAGAATCATTTTCAAAAGAAAAAATAACTATAACTATAGATAACTCGGCTATAGATTTTATGTAGACACTATAGATATTTAACTTTTTAAATTTTAAAAAATCAACTTGTAGAAATTGCTTTACAAGTTGATTTTATTTGTTTATAAATATGATAAAAATTTGAAAAAATAGCGATTTTATCGTATAATATAAGGATGTAGATTTATATTTTATGACTGGAGGAAGATTGTGGAAATAGAACAAGTTATAAAAATTTCACAACTCTATGATTTTTACTCTGAATTACTTAGTGATAAACAAAAACAATATTTAAATGATTATTATTTTAATGATTTATCACTTACAGAGATATCGGAAAATTATAATATTTCAAAACAAGCTGTATCAAATAATATTAAAAGAACAGTACTAGAATTGGAACAGTTTGAAGAAAAGTTAAATTTAATTAAATTAAACAATCAGAGATTGTTTTTACTAAATGAAATAAAAAAATCAACAAATGATGCAGAAGTATTAACATATGTTGATGAATTGATAAAATTAGAAAATTAGGAGAATCTTGTATGGCATTTGAAAATCTATCAGAAAGATTACAAAATACAATAGCAAAACTTACAGGAAAAGGTAAAGTTTCTGAAGCTGATGTTAAGGAAATGATGAGAGAAGTTAGGTTGGCATTATTAGAAGCCGATGTTAACTTTAAAGTTGTAAAAGAATTTGTTAAAAAAATTAGTGAAAGAGCAGTAGGAACTGAAGTTATGAAATCATTAACTCCTGCTCAACAAATTGTTAAAATAGTAAATGAAGAACTTGTTGAACTATTAGGTGGGTCTAACGTTGAACTTAACCAAGGTGGAAAAATTACTACTGTAATGATGGTTGGTCTTCAAGGGGCTGGGAAAACGACTACAGCAGGTAAATTAGCTCTTAAAGTTAAAAAAACTATGAAGAAAAAACCGCTTCTTATTGCAGCTGACGTTTATAGACCAGCAGCAGTTCAACAATTAAAAACTTTAGGTAAACAACTTGATATAGAAGTTTTTTATGTTGATAAAGATCCTGTAGATATTGTTAAAGAAGGATTAGCATTTGCTAAAGAAAATTACTTTAACTATGTAATTATCGATACTGCTGGACGTCTTCATATCGATGAATTATTAATGGATGAGTTAAAAGATATTAAAGCAGCAAGCACTCCAGATGAAATCTTACTTGTAATAGATGCAATGATTGGACAAGAAGCTGTTAATATTGCAAGTTCATTTGATGAACAACTAGATATCACTGGATTAGTACTTACAAAACTTGACGGTGATACACGTGGTGGAGCGGCATTATCTATTAAATCTATCACAGGTAAACCAATTAAGTTAGTTGGTATGGGTGAAAAGATGAATGACCTAGAGATATTCCATCCAGAGCGTATGGCTTCTCGTATTTTAGGTATGGGTGATGTGCTTACTTTAATAGAAAAAGCGCAAGCTTCTATCGATGAAGATGAAGCTAAGAAAATGCAAGAAAAAATTCTAAATCAAAGTTTTACTTTTGAAGATTTTTTAACACAACTTGAACAAGTGAAAAAACTTGGTAGTTTAAAAGATATTCTAGGAATGATTCCTGGAATGGGTAAACTAAAAAATATGAATTTAGATGCTGTAGATGAAAAACAATTTGTTTATATCGAAGCTATCATTAAATCTATGACTATTGAAGAAAGACAAAATCCAGATATCATTAATGTACCACGTAGAAAACGTATTGCACAAGGTAGTGGACGTCCTATTAATGAAGTGCACAAACTAATTAAGCAATTTGAAGAAATGAGAAAAATGATGAAACAGTTCGGTGGACTTATGAATGATAAATCTAAGAGAAAGGGTCTAGGAAGAATGTTTGGTGGCAAACTTCCATTTTAATTTTTTATGAATAATATAGTTTTATTTCAACCAGAAATTCCTGCTAATACAGGGAATATTGCACGCACATGTGTTGGAACTAATACAAGATTACACTTAATTAGACCATTAGGCTTTTCAATTGATGATAAGCATGTTAAACGCGCTGGTTTAGATTATTGGGAACATTTAGATTTAGTTGTATGGGATAGTTTTGATGAATTTCTTGATGCAACCAATGACAAACATTATTATCTAATAACTAAATTTGGTAAAAAAAATTATTGTGATTTTGATTTCTCAAATGTTAAAGATGAAGAAATTTACTTCATCTTCGGAAGAGAAACTAAAGGTTTACCGAAAGAATTTAGAGAAAAATATAGTGAGCAAGCATTACGTATACCTATGAGTGAAAATGTTCGTTCATTGAATTTATCAAATACTGCTGCCTTAATTATTTACGAAGCTTTAAGACAACAGAATTTTAATAAACTAAAATAGTAAGTTTGGGGAATGTTTGCTGAAATATTACAAATTCTCCCCATCGTGTTAAAATAATAAAGGAGAACAACATGACATTTGTTGAAATTATAGATGATAATAACTTAGTAGAAGATAGCACTAAAGATATGTTATTAAAATTGTTAGAATGTGCTGCGGAGTATGAAAATGTTAATACTGAAATTACTGAGATGTCATTATCTTTTGTAAGCAAAGAAGAAATACAAGAGATTAATCGTGATTATAGAGGAAAAGATGTACCTACTGATGTTATTTCTTTTGCGTTAAATGATGAAGTAGAGGATGAAATAGATATCATCGGACTTGAAGATGAAATTAATTCTATTGGTGACGTTATTATTTGTGTAGATATTGCTCACGAGCAAGCAAAAGAATACGAACATAGCTTCGATAGAGAGATTGGTTTTCTTGCAGTTCATGGATTTTTACATCTTCTTGGTTATGATCATATGACAGAACAAGATGAAAAAGAAATGTTTGGGAAACAAGATGAAATTTTAGAAAAATTTGGTTTAAGGAGATAAGCATGTTTGAAGAACAAATTAAAACAGGATTTGTCACTATTATAGGGCGCCCCAATGCTGGTAAATCTACATTGTTAAATAATATTTTACAACAAAAAATTGCTATTATGTCAGATAAACCTCAAACAACTCGTAATATAATTAATGGTGTTTATACTGATAATGATTCACAAATTGTTTTTATCGATACTCCTGGTATCCACAAACCGAAACATAGATTAGGTGACTATATGATGAAACTTGCAAGTAGTGCAATTCAAGAATCAGAAATAGTTTACTTAATTATTAATGCAAGTGAAAAGTTTGGGCCTGGAGATCAACATTTAATAAATATTGTTAAAGAATTAAAAGTACCTACATTTTTATTAATTAACAAAATCGATTTAATTTCGCCTGAACACCTAATTCAAATTATAGAATTTTATAAAGATTTATATGATTTTGTTGAAATAGTACCAATTTCAGCGCTTAAATCAATAAATGTTGACAATTTGCTAAATACAACAAAAAAATACTTACAACCAAGTTTCAAAATGTATCCGGACGATGTAATAACTGATTCACCTGAATACTTTGTAATTTCTGAATTTATTAGAGAAAAGGTATTGCAACTAACAGAACAGGAAATTCCACACTCTATAGCGGTTGTTATCGATAGAATTGAAAAACAACCTGGTAAGAAAAAAAATATCATTGCTACTATAGTTGTTGAGAGAAAATCTCAAAAAGGTATGATTATTGGTAAACAAGGTAAAATGATCAAAGAAATTGGTTCAAGAGCAAGAAAAGATATTGAAGTTCTGCTAGGTGAAAAAGTATTCTTAGAGTTGTGGGTAAAAGTTATTGATAATTGGAGATCAAAACCAAATCAAATTCGTGATTTAGGTTATAGGGATGATATCTTTGACTAATAGAAATTATATAAATGGTATAATAATAAAAAAAATACGATATAAAGATTATCATGAAATTTTGCAAGTTTTGACTGAGCAAGGGTATATAGAAAGTTTTTTTTATGAAAATATACATAAAAGTAAAAAGAAAATAAAAGTTAGTACTCCATACGAAGTAAGTATTAACTTTTTCCCTACAAATGGTATGAATAAAATAACAACTTTAGAAGTTGAAAATACATATACGAATATAGTTTATGATGTATTAAAGCATAGTTATGTTTCAAATATGTTGGAATATACATATTTGATTAATGATAACTCATTTAATATTTACAAACTTTTAAAACTTTGTTTGAATAATATTGAAGAAGATGTATCTGAAAAGTTAGTTGCATGCTACTTTTTAGCAAAAATTTTGAAAGAACAAGGTTTTATGTTTAAATATCAAAAAACCGATTATAAGTATGTAGGGTATAGTTTCCAAAAAAACAGTTTTGTTGATAAATTTAATACGGATTATAGTATTTATGGATTAAATGATAGACTTGTAAAACTTACATACTATCTATCAATTAAAAATATTGATTTTTTAGAAACTTTAGAAATAGAAAGTAAAGATTTAATTAGACTCTTTTCATTTTTTAATATGTTATTTAAAGAATTTATTGGAGTTGAAACAAAATCATTTAAAAAAATACTAGAACTTGAGGAAATACTAGGTTCTAAGTAGAAAGAGGCTATAAATGAATAACGCAATTGGCGTATTTGATAGTGGAGTAGGGGGATTAACTGTTGCTAGAGAAATAATGAGACAGTTACCTAATGAAACTATTTATTATTTCGGTGATGTGAAAAATTGTCCGTATGGTGATAAAACTAAAGAAGAGATAATTAAGTATACGGATAGAGCTGTAAAATTTTTAATCGATAAAGGTGTTAAGATGATTGTATTAGCTTGTAATACTGCAACTGCCGCAGCTCTTGATTATCTTCAAGATAAATACGATGTTCCAATAATTGGTGTAGTACAACCGGGAGCAAGAAGAGCAATTCAAGCTACTGAAAATAATAAAGTACTAGTTTTAGGAACAAAATTCACAGCGAATTCTAAAGTATATGATATTGAAATTGAAAATATAAACTCTGAAATTTTAGTATTTGATAAAGCATGTCCTGCTTTTGTACCTTTTATAGAATCAGAAGGTAATTTAGATAAAGAAGCTACAAAAAATTTACTTAAAGAAACATTAAGTAATACGAGTAATCTAGGTATTGATACTGTAGTTTTGGGATGTACCCATTATCCAATATTAAAAAAAGATATAGAAGAATACTATGGTAATACTATTAAGGTGATTTCTTCAGGAAGAGAAGCTGCCCGCGAGGTTAGTACAGTTCTAGGTTATGCTAAATTACATCAGAAAAGATTAAATAAAAAAGAACATAAATTTTATATCTCTGAAGATAGCGAAAACTTTAATAATATAGCTTCTAAATGGCTAAACAAAGAAATTACTGCAGAAGTCGTTAAAATATAGGAGAAACATAATGAAAAAACTAATATTAGCATCTAACAATGCACATAAAGTTGAGGAAATAAAAAGTATACTAGATGATTATACAATTTTAACTCTAAAAGATATTAATTTTAATCAGGAAATTATTGAAGATGGAACAACATTTGAAGAAAATGCATTAATTAAAGCACGTACAATTTGTCAATTTTCTGGAAAAACAGCTATTGCAGATGATAGTGGACTAAGTGTTGAGCTTTTAGATGGTAGACCAGGTGTTTACTCAGCCAGATACTCAAAAGAACAAACAGATGAAAAGAATATTGAAAAAGTACTTATGGAACTAGATGGAAAAAAATCAAAAGCAAAATTTGTGTCTGTTATTGCTCTTGTTAACCCTGATGGAACAGAGTATACTTTTAGAGGAGAGTGTCATGGAGAAATTATTTTTGAAAAACGTGGTAATAACGGTTTTGGATACGATCCTATATTTTATGTTCCAACATTAAATAAGACATTTGCAGAGTTGACTCCAGAACAAAAAAATAGTATCAGCCATAGAAAACAATCATTAGAGAAATTTTCACAATTTTTGAAAGAAGATAATAATGAAAACTAGAATAATCCGTGAAGATTGCATTGCGTGTGGAAATTGTAATGCTATCTGTCCTGATATATACGATTATGATGAAGATGGCATTGCGTATTGTATAATCGATGATAATACAATGGTAGAAGATGTTCCAGAAAAATATAGAAGTTTGGTTCTAGAAGCACAAATTAATTGTCCGACTGAGGCAGTTTATGTAGAGGAGGATTAGAAAGGAGAGAAGTTTGAGTACAAAAAAAACAAAAACAACTAAAAAAAATAGTAAAAGCAAAAAAACAACGTCTAAATCTAGTAAAAAAGCTACGACTAAGAAAAATCCTCAAAAAAATATTATTCCTGTATTAACTAAAGAAACTTATAGAGGATTATATTTTGTTATTTCTGTTCTTATTGTAATTTTGTCTGTGTTGCAGATGGGGTTTGTGGGAAGATTTTTTGATTCTCTCTTTAAATATATGTTTGGTAGTTTCAGCTATATACTATATATTATTATAGTGGCCACACCAATCTATTATATAATGAACAAGAAAATTAAGACACCGGTTATTGTAGTAGCTATTTTAGTATTAGTAGATTTCTTATTTCAACTTATATTAGTAGGTAACACTGAGAGTACATATATTAATTTTATAGATATTTATAATAATAAAGTTTCAACATATGGTGGTGGAATGGTATCTTACTTCCCTGTCAAATTTTTAATTTATTTATTGTCATATTATGGCTCTTTACTTGTAATAATATCAGCGCTTATAACATTTGTATTTTTATATTTCAATATAAATCATAGAACAATGGTTTTAAAATTAAAACATCATATTAGTAATGCATTTGATAAGAATGAATATGTTGAAGACCATTATGATGAAACATATGATGAAATACTCGATAACTATGATTATGCAATTGATAATAAAGAAAATTCAAATGAACAAAGATATAATAATATTAAAGATAAAGATTTAGTTGTTGATATCAGAGAGTTTAAAGAAGAAATTGAACCAGAGGAAGAGATAGTTCAACGAGTAACAAGGAAACAACGTAAGACTCAAGATACAACTACATTTGAAGATAAAGAAGAGCCACTAAGTGAAGACCTATTAGAGGAATCATATGATAATTATCAGCTTCCTCCAATCACTTTACTTAATAGCCCAGTTAAGAAACAAACAATTACTAAAAGTGATGTTGTGGAAAAATCAAAGATCTTACAAAGTACTTTTAATAACTTTGGAATTGAAGTGAAAATTGTTAAAGCTATAGTAGGTCCTTCTATCACGCAATTTCAAATTTTACCAACTCCAGGTACAAAAGTTAGTAAAATTGTTAATTTAAGTAACGATATAGCACTGAATCTTGCAGCTAAAGATGTTCGTATAGAAGCTCCTATTCCAGGTAAATCACTAATTGGTATTGAAATTCCAAATACTGTAAATGAATTAGTGACGATGAAGGAAGTATTTGTAAATGATGAAGATAATTCCCCATTATCAGTTGCTTTAGGAAAGGATGTATCAGGTGAATCAATTTTCACAAGAATTGATAAAACACCACACTTATTAATAGCAGGTTCTACAGGTAGTGGTAAGTCTGTCTGTGTAAATACAATTATTACAAGTATATTATTAAAAAATAAACCTGATAAAGTAAAACTAATAATGATAGACCCTAAAATGGTAGAATTATCAATATATGATGGAATTCCACATCTACTAACGTCCGTTGTAACAGATCCAATAAAAGCTGCAGATGTATTACATAAAGTAGTTTTAGAAATGGAAAACAGATATAGAGAATTTGCGCGTGCTCGTGTGAGAAATATGGAAGGTTATAATAAAATAGCTGCAAAAGATCCAGATTATAAAGAATTACCGTATATAGTGGTTATTATTGATGAGTTAGCAGACTTAATGATGGTATCGTCTAAAGAAGTAGAAGAGTCAATAGCTCGTATAGCTCAAAAAGCTCGTGCAGCTGGTATACATATGATAATAGCTACACAAAGACCATCCGTTGATGTTATAACAGGAGTTATAAAAACTAATATACCATCAAGAATTGCATTTGCAGTAAGTTCAAGTATTGACTCAAGAACTATATTAGATAAGTCTGGAGCTGAAACATTACTTGGAAAAGGTGATATGCTTTATTTATCCGCTGATTCAAGTAAACCCGTGCGTATTCAAGGAGCCTTCCTTTCAGATGAGGAAGTAGAAAAAGTAGTAGATTACGTTAAAAGTCAATCAGAGGCTCAATATGATCCAAATATGACTCCAAGTGAAGTTAGTTCACTAGGAGGAAGCTCTTCAGGTGATGATGTAGATCCATTATACAAAGAAGTATTGTTATTTATTGCTAAAACTCAAAAAGCTTCAGCTTCATTGTTACAAAGAAGATTTAAAATTGGCTATAATAGAGCGGCTAGAATAATTGATATGCTTGAGGAAGATGGATATATTGGACCTGTAGATGGAAGTAAGCCTAGAAAAGTATTTTTAGAAAAGGAATATGCAGAAGATTATGAATAATATAGTTTACATAAATTATATTATGTAAACTATAAAATATTTTAAGTGAGGTATAATAAATTGAAAAAGAACAATAAGGTATTATTTGGTTTACTAATAGTGGTACTATTAGCTGTTATTGGTTTATCAGCTTATGCGTATCAAAAGCAAAAAGTATTAAATAATGTTAAACCAAAAGTTACAGAAACTAAGAAAGACGAATCTAAATTCGAAAAGACTATTAAAGAATCTTCTTCTAATTTTAATAAAGAAAATGATTTAAATAAAAAAATAGAAATCTTAAAATCACTTTTAAGTCATAAAGAAGATATTGCAAAAGAAAATAAAGATAAACTAACTAATGATTATAATAATTTAGTTAAAGAAATGCGTGAGAAAATTCAAAGTAATTTAAAAGATAAAATTGCTTCGTTAACAATAAATAATGAAGATAAAAGTAATACAGAAAAAATTGCTAGCGTTAAAAAAGAACTTACTGAATTACAAACGTTAGTAGAAAAAGAAAAAGAAACTATTTTTGAAAAAGATGAAGAGTTTAATGAGATTTCTAATTTAATTAAAACAAATCTTTCTACTACTGAAGTTTCACAAACTCCTACAACTTCTAATAGTAATAACAGTACTAATGAACAGGTTCAACATACTGAGGTTGTCGAGGTTCCATCTACTCAAAGATCAAGAGGAACTACTACTTATATTCCTCCAAGAGTACAGAATAATCCAACAACTCCATCTGGAAACTCTAATTCAGGTTCTACTGTAACACCAACAGCACCAGTAACGCCAACAGAACCAGTAACGCCAACTCCTCCAGAATCTACAACATCAACAGTTAGTGAAACTTCGGGAACAAGTTAATAATTTTTCTAAAAACAGGATAATATACAACATTATCCTGTTTTTATTATTGTAGCAAATTACAGAATATGATATAATTATAATGAATTTAAATTTATGCAAGAAGGGTAAGTAAAAATAATGAATCTACCAAATAAAATAACATTATTTAGAACAATATTAATACCTATATTTATAGTATTTTTATTATTTAATATGGGAGGAAGTATCTCTATCCTAGGTGGTCGAAATATAACCCTTAATATTTTTATAGCAGCATTAATTTTTATATTTGCATCATTCACAGATTTTATAGATGGATATTTAGCTAGAAAGTATAATCTAGTCACTAATATGGGGAAATTTCTAGATCCATTAGCAGATAAGTTACTAGTTGGAAGTGCCTTCATAGTAATGGTTGAATTAGGATTAATGCACAGTTGGATGGTAGTAGTTGTAATAGCAAGAGAATTTGCAGTAACAGGTCTTAGATTATTAGCTGTTGAAAAGGGTGAAGTTATTCCTGCAGGGATACTTGGTAAATTAAAAACAATTAGTCAGTTAATTGCTATAATTTTAATTTTGTTAGGAAATCCTATATTTAATTCACTTGGTTTTAAATTAGACTATATTCTATTATGGATTTCTGTAATATTGACTATTTTATCAGGATTAGAATACTTTAAAAATTCATTACACGTATTTAAATAATGTTAGAGATAGGATTATCCTATTCTAACATTATTATTTTTTGAGGAGTTATAAATGAATAATATATTAAATGATGAGGATTTTAAAAGAAAATTCCCAATAAAACTTGTTAAACATAACAACAAATGGAAAACTTGGTATGAAGAAGAAAAAACAAATTTATTAGCTAAACTTGAAAAATATAAAGTAAGTATTTTTCACATAGGGAGTACAGCAATATCAAGTATTTATTCAAAGGATATAATAGATATAATTTTAGAAATCAATAATAGTGCTGATTTTGATAGTATAATTGATATTCTGAATGTAGAATGGGAACTACGTTGGAAAGAAGACAATAAAGCTTTTCTAGTTAAAGGTTATGGTGAGAATGGTTTTCAAGATAAAGTATACCATCTTCATGTAAGAAATAAAGGTGATATTGAAGAAGTTAAGTTTAGAGATGTTTTAATAGAAAATCCAAAGATAGCAAAACAATATGAAAGATTAAAATTAGAATTAGAAAAAAAATATAAGTACGATAGAGAAGGATATACTGCTGGAAAAACGAAATTTATAAAAAATATTATAAAAGAATACAGTTTACATAATTAAATATATGTAAACTGTATTCTTTATTTTACTTCTTTCTTATTGAAGTATTTAATTAGACCTTGAATTGCAACAATTGACCATACACCTTCTAGTAAAACAAATCCCCATTGTTTTCCAATTAATGCATCTATGCCTAAAATTAGAGCTCCAATAGCATTTAGTAATAGATAGTTAAGTGAAGTTGTCTTAAGTTTTCCTAATTGGCTAAATACAAATCCTATTAGTATTAATAGTGATCCTAAAACTTGAACAATAATACCCATTTCTACCTCCAAAAATATTAATAACTTTTATATTTTACCTTAATAGGAGACATATTGCAATACTAATCATCTAATTTATCGATTGATTTCTTTATAATTTTTTTAGATTCATTAATGTATAGCATCGATGTATCACTATTAGAGTGTCCCATTTGTGTCATTATGATTGGAATGTTACCGTTTGTTTTTAATGCTAATTTTGTACCGTAACTATGTCTTAGTTTATGTGGTGACATAGGAACGTTAAATGCGTCGGTGTATTTCATAACCAGTTTTTGAATGGCTCTTATTGACAATCCAGTTTTGTTTTTACTAATAAATACATAATCTTCTCTATTAAGTTTAAAAGGTAGGGAAGTAATGTACTCATTAAGCCTATCTATTGCTGATTTAGTAATAATAACTGTGTCTACTTTATTACCCTTTCTAATGACGTTGATCTCACTATTTAGAAAATCTATATCTTTAACCTTTAAATTAGCAAGTTCATTAACACGAATACCGCTTTTTAAAAATAGTGTCAGTATCGCAAGGTCACGTGCTTTATCACGTAAAAAGAACGATTTTCCATGTTTTGATAAAGTTTTCTCATACTCAAATTCAACATATTGTAAGAATTCTTCGTCTTGTGAATCTAAAAATATCTTTTCTGATATTTTCTTTGATCGAGATGATAAAGTTTCTTTAACACGATTAATAGGAATCTTAAGCATTACATTACGCTCAAAATAAGCTCGTCCTTGTTCATTTTCACTTGTAACTGTAAGAAACTTATATAGAGATCTCATAGCAGCTTTATAGTTATTTATAGTAGTCTGGCTACGGTATTTACCATTAACTTGTTCACGAGATAGACTCTTGAAATAACTTTCCATTTCTTTTTTTGATATATTTTCTAAAGTAGAAAGACTGACATCTTTAATAAGTTCAGCATCAGATATAGTTTCTCTGATAGTCCAATTTAAAAAGTTCTTATAAGTTTCTAAGTATCTGTGTAAAGTTAATGGAGATAAATTGTCATAATATGTATCAATAAAGTCTTCTATATAATCTGGGAATTCAGGAAGTATTTTATTTATTTTTTGTTTAT
>ERZ773006.492-NODE-492-length-18077-cov-2.21862_pt1 | contig 18077 bp, 16 predicted proteins | sample MGYA00580843_ERZ773006 | MGnify/ENA primary metagenome ERZ773006 (study PRJEB29015, sample SAMEA2738011) | human oral metagenome | biome: human oral; feature: human-associated habitat; material: dental | place: China | collected 2052 ... | reverse complement strand
CCTCATAACGGACACTTTTGGGAGCAAGTCGTGAACGAATTTGTAAAAACAGAGTCTCAACAAGACTTTTCAGCCGATGGGTCGCGTAATCTGGGGAATTCACTTCAGGCTGATAATGCGTGTGGGAGCTCGCCTTCTGCGTCTGATGAGAAGTTCATGCGCTTGGCGCTTGATGAGGCGGCTGCCGCGGCGGCTGAGGAGGAAGTTCCTATTGGGGCGGTCGTTGTGCATGATGGGAAAGTAATTGCGGCGGCGCATAATCGACGCGAAATCGATAATGATCCTTCCGCCCATGCGGAGTTTTTGGCTCTGCAAGAAGCTTCTCGCGTGTTGGGCCGGTGGAGACTTACGGGCTGTACCGTATATGTGACGCTTGAGCCGTGTCTCATGTGTGCGGGTCTTATGGTAAACGCCCGTGTAGACCGGTGCGTTTTTGGCGCCGCGGATCCGAAAGGCGGAGCCGCAGGTACGCTTTATGATGTGAGCTGCGACCCAAGGTTAAACCATACGTTTCAAGTCACATCGGGCGTGCTTGCTGATGAAGCGGCAGCGCAGCTCAAAGATTTTTTCGAAGCACGACGTGAGCATAGGAAGTGAGCGCAGGAAGTGACAATGGTATCCGGAACCTCCGCTGTGGCGAGAAGTTCCGGATACGAATGACTGTCGCGTGAATTCATATGGTATACGGAGTGCAAGGGTCCGAGTCTGTCTCCGTAGTGCCGCTGACCAGTCTTGTATGGTCAAGCTTTGCATGGCCGGACAATTCCTGTACGGTCAATCAGGCAGGAGTTCTCGCTAGTTAATGCGAGAATACGAATACGGCGTCAGGGTAAATCCGCTCAGCAGTACCAGCGTGGCCAAAGTAATTACTCCAACAACAATAAGCACAATAATGAGCGTTGTTTTTGCGCTGGACTTCTCGTCTTCCTGAGCTATGAAGAGGTGCTGATTTTCGGGGTCGGCAGTAAACCCGCTCTTAATCAGAACCTGAATCGCAAGAAAAATATTGATGGCCTCAACAATGACGAAGAGCACAACCGTTGCGTATGACGATACAGCACTGCTCAACACACGGTTAAGAACACCCATAAATACCGTAAGACCAAGCCACGTCTGCCAATCGCCAACATAGAGCCTCTGCAGGCCAGTCACGCCGCCAACGGCACAGCAAATGCCATAGACGACTCGAGAGCGCAGTAAAGGAGAGTGAGAAACGCATGAGGTCGGGGTGGGTGCAGAAGTGGAAGTGGGCATAGAGGTTGGCTGAGCCTGCTGGGGAGGAACATCGGGTTTGGTGGGGCTTTCGGACTCAGATGGAGGTGTGGGGGAATCCATCGTATCAGCTGGATTGCTTGGGGCAGAATCGTTTGACCCCATAGCTGGCCCGCTCGACTCCATAGAAGCCTCGTTGTTTAGATTGTCAACCGGGTTGGTTGGCCCCATAGCCGGATCGCCTGACTCCATAGCCGAGTCGCTTGGCTTCAGAGAGGTTTCGTCGTTCATATCGTTTCCTTTCAACTGAGATGTCTGTAGAACACCCACAGTGTATCCACGGAGGAATAAAGAAAACGTTAAGTGAAATCTCGTCTTTCGCGCTTACAGAGGAGGGCTATACCCTTACGGAATTAGTGAAAGCAAAAGGCATATAAGAGCCAGTACAGGAAGGGTTTCCTGCTTGGCAGCGGTGCCGCGCTTATCGGGCGAGGTTACAAACAGCAGAAGCGCCGCGGCAAACATGGACGCCGCTCCAAAGAGAATCAATGACATTCCCGCGGGATTTCCGTTGATGTGAAGAATAATGCCGACAACAATCTCAACCGCCAGAAACAGATTATAAAATCCCTGGTTAAAAGCCATCTCTTTAGTGTTGGCGGCTTCATCTTGTGTAAGGTTGAATGTTGCGCGGGTCTTCTCGCTTGTCCACGCGATAGATTCCATATAGAAGATGAAGACATGCAAAAGCGCTGCCAGGATAGAGAAAGCAAGGCCTGCGATAAACATAAAATCTCCTTTGAGACGAACCGTTCGAGTGAGGAGCGGGTCGTGAGGTTAAAAGTGCCGGCCGTAGCGACCGCCAAAACCGCGGCCGCGCGCTTTGGAGCCGGAAAACATCGAGCGCATGGTTTTACTGACGGAGCGATTCGGCTGCAACATGATACGCCCTTGGTCGTATGGGAAGTCCGGGAGATCCCATACGGGAATCAGTGACTTTGTGAAATATTCAATCTCGCGAAGCGGCGTAATTTCGTCTGGCGCCATGAACGTAAATGCCTGACCTGTGGCTCCTGCGCGGCCGGTACGCCCGATGCGATGCACATAGTCCTCAGGGTCCATGGGAACGTCAAAATTAACGACGGCGTCAATGTTTTGAACGTCGATGCCGCGGCTCATAACATCGGTTGCCACAAGTACCTGCACGTTGCCGGCGCGAAACTTCTCCAGCGCGCGCGTTCGAGCCTTCTGGGGACGGTCGGCATGCATGACGTCCACCTTGAATCCGGCGCTCTTAAGCGTCTCAAACACGTGATCCACACGTGATTTGGTTCGGCAAAATACCAGCATCCTCCCCGAGCCAATGTTGAGAAATCGTATGAGGGATTCAAGCAGCTCCATTTTTTGCCCCTGCGTGACAGGGCATAGATGCTCTTCGACAGTATCGGCCGTCTGACCAGTGCGCGCAATCTCGATGGCCACGGGATTGTGCAGCATCGCGTCAACAGTTGAGCGAATCGACGGCGGGATTGTTGCCGAGAAAAGCAGCGTTTGATGCGCTTTTGGCAGCTCAAGCATGATGCGCCGAACGCTCGGCCAAAAGCCCATGTCAAGCATGCGGTCAGCTTCATCGAGAACAAAGACACTGATGTCTTTGAGATTCACCTGATGGTGTTCAACCAAATCGAGTAAGCGCCCGGGAGTAGCAACCAGCAGGTCGCAGCCTTTCTGTAGCTCCGTTATCTGCCGTTTGAACTTGCCGCCTCCCATGACGATGACCGCGCGCTGATTTGTGTGCTCGCAGACAGTGCTGACAACGTGGTCGATTTGCGCGGCTAGCTCACGTGTGGGTGTAACGATAAGCGCGCGCGGATTCCGCTGTCTTTTGCGGCGGCGTTTGGGGCGGTCGATTTTCTCGCCAGCCGCGTCGGTGTGGGAGGTTTTACCAGCGTCTTGCGGTTCGCTGATAACCTGAAGCGTTGGCAGGGCAAAAGCCGCGGTCTTTCCGGTACCGGTCTGTGCCGATGCGACAACGTCCTTGCCGGCCAGAACCGCGGGAATCGCCGCTGTTTGGATGGGGGTTGGCGTGTTGAAGCCCAGCGCTGACACGCCCGCTAAGATGTGCTCGTTTAGCCCGAGCTCGGCAAAAGTAGTATCCATGTTCATAAGTATACTGTCTGTTAAATTTCGCGTGCGTATGATATGCGAATCATTGACTGACCTATTATACTGTGTGGCGAGACGTCCTTGCGGAGAGAAGAAAGTAGGGCATTACATGCCAATTAACATTCCAGATGGTTTGCCGGCAAAACATACGCTTCACCAGGAGCGCATTTTCGCGCTTGAGGAAGAAGTCGCCGAACATCAGGAAATTCGTCCGTTAAAGATTGCCATTCTTAACCTCATGCCTACAAAGATTCAAACGGAAACGCAGATTCTGCGACTCATTTCAAAGTCTCCCATTCAGGTGAGTTGTGACTTTATGCGCGTCTCAAGTCACGTCTCCAAACATACGCCCGAAGATCATCTGGTGAATTTCTACGATACGTTTGATGCGTTTGAGGCTAAAAATTATGACGGTCTTATAGTCACTGGCGCTCCGCTTGAAGAGATTCGCTACGAGGATGTTGACTATTGGGATGAGTTTTGTCGGATTGTCGACTGGTCACAAGAGCACTGCTTTTCTACGATGTATCTTTGTTGGGGTGCCTTAGCCGGACTGTATCATCTGTACGGCATTCCCAAAAAGCAGCTGGGATCCAAACTTTTTGGTATTTTTCCGCAGCGCCTGTGCGATGAGTATTCGTTTCTTACCAACGGCTTTGATGAGGTGCACTATATGCCTCATTCCCGGCACGCCGCTATTGATACAGGAGAGCTTGCTGGTCATACCGAACTCGCAGTACTCTCTGAGGGATTTGATTCCGGTCCAGCGCTTCTGGCAACGCGCGACTTCCACGAGATTTACGTTACCGGCCATTTTGAATATGGCCGCGATACGCTTGCGGAGGAATACTGGCGTGATTTTCACAAGGGGCTGCCTATTCGTATTCCTGAAAACTATTTTCCTGACGATGATCCCGAGCGGCAGCCGCTGTTTACGTGGCGCGCACACGCCAACTTGCTCTATCGCAACTGGATTAACTGGGTGTATCAGATGACGCCGTATGACGTTTCTAAGATTCCAGAAGCCATTTGCGACCTGCGCAAACATGTCGCTGTAGCTGATCCTGACGCGCGGATGACCGGTCGATTCTAGGTTTTCTCCGCAGCAAACTTACTGTTTCTCCAGGTAGTCGGTATGCCAGGCGGCATTGGTGGAGCTTACCGCGATATGCTTGCCGCCATCGGAAGAAGTTATGGTAAACGGCTCACTTATGGAGCTTACTTTTCCGTTGAATGAGATTTGAGAACTGTTCTCATTTCCCACCCACTTTGTCTGAGCTTTCTTGGTGGACTTGTTCGCGTTTCGTTCTTTCTCGGCCTTTTCTTGAGCCTTCCTCTGAAGATCTCTCTTAAGGACGTTACCGCGCGAAGTCTGCTCAGTGATGCGGTGAATGTAGGTATCGTAATCGGAACCTCTGCCGGTCTTGTCTCCCCACACGATTCTCTCGTTTTCAAGATCATCGCGCAGGGCCTTGAGCTCATCCAGCCGCGTGTTGATAGCTGACTCATCAAGAGTTTCAGCGGAATCGCTTTCGGAAAAACTGCTGGCGCTTAAGCGCTTTTTATAGTCTGACGAGAACCAATCGGTAATCAACTGCTCCTTGTCAGAAATCATGCTGGTAACGACAGTGAGGTCCTTATCGTCAGCGCCGTTGTTCAATTTGAACTTGCCTGCTGACACATCGTTGTCTATTGCATTTTGGATATCGGCGAGTTCTTGGTATGACGCGAGAAGCTCAGCGCGGTCGCTGTTTTCATCCGGCGATACGTCAATGCCCTCTATCTGTGTTTTATACGTATTTTCCAGCTTTTTAATATCAGCTCTTCTTGCATTGTCCTGTTGAGTGCCAGTACAGGTCAAGATGCCTGTTCCGATACCGGCGCAAAGTATCAGGGCGAGCAAAACGACCAGCGCCGTCCGTACTATCTCATTGGGTTTGCGCTCCTCTTTTGTAAAAGACGAGTTTGCTCCCTCTGAGACTACCTTAAATTGCGAATAGTCAATATCTGAAGCTGTCTGCGAACGCGGTGCGGTACTGTCGAAATCTTCTTCAGAGAAAAGGGGAGCGGACGTGATTGTATAGGAGCCAAGTTCTGGTTTTTGAGCCTCCTTCTGCTCGGAAAGAGGCTCTTCATAATGAGAGCAAAGACTTGCTCCATCTTGGTTTTCTGTTTCGCAGTGGGGGCAAAGCATAACGTTCTCCTTAACGGCTGCGCGTGTTGTCCAGTCTCTGGGAAGCCGGGTGTCGTGTAATGATTAGTTGTCGAGAGTTGTTGGTGGTACGGGTTTTGTGGGCTGTGGTATGGACGGAGTATTTGCGCTCGGAATACCGAGCACGTTGGGAGCAGGAGCGCTGGGTGCGCCGGGAATTGCAGGTATGCTTGGAGTTGCGGTCGCACCGGGAACCGTGGGTGCATTGGACGCACCGGTCGTATTGTGTGTTTCAGGAGTGTCAAGCACTGCCTGAGGTGCCGGCTGAACAGGTTTCAAAGTCTGGTCTGGTGTCGGGTTAGTGAGCGCCTGGACAGAACCGGATTTTTCGCGTTGAGTGAAAAGCATGACGCTTAACACTATAATTGCGCCGCAAATCAGAAAATAGAGATAACCGTATCCCGTAGTTTGAAGGCGGAGACCGGGTATCGTATTAAATCCCATAGGATATTCTTGGTAGGGGGTGATTTCATATACGCCGCCATTTTGCGCGTTATACGCAAAGATATTCGCGATGAATTGATGCCGCAGGATGAAGAAAGAGTATGCGCAAATAAGTGCGGGGATACCTGCGAGCCATGAAACTTTTTTCGCAGGAGGAAGTAGTGCGAGTGCACAATTCACAAGCGGCAAAATGAGGAGAAAAATAAGTAGATGGAGACTGCTCAGCATACTTGCAAGGGCAACTACTGAGCTGCTTGCCAAGGGCATGCGTGAAAGGTCTTTTACAACATTTGCCAGAGAGAGCAGTTCGCTGAACGACAGGTTAAAGGTCGCTTTGTCAGCGTGCAGCCGAAGAACGGGAAAGACAAAGAAAAGGACCAAAAGAGCACTTAAACCTGCGATAACGTAGCGGAGGACATCGTAATTCTTATTATTCATGACAGCTCCTCAGGAACAAAGGTATGTCGTTTCTCATACAAGCGTGAAGTTTATTTTACCTTTTATTTGCAAGTTCCGTAGAATATGTAGGTAAAGAAGGCCTCGTGGGCCTTCAGAAAATGGTTGGGGAAGTTCTCTATGGCAGGCATAGCGGCAATAAAGGATAGAAACGTATGAAGTTTATTATTGCTTCTGATATACACGGCGCGGCCAGTTGGGCGCGCAAGCTTATGGGCGTCATTGAAGCTGAGCAGCCTGACCGCGTGGTGCTTCTCGGCGACCTCCTCTATCATGGTCCACGAAACGATCTGCCTGAAGATTACGCTCCTAAACAGGTCATAGAGCTGCTCAATGGCATTGCCGACCACATAATTGCAGTGCGCGGCAACTGTGAGGCGGAAGTCGATCAGATGGTTCTCGATTTTCCCTGCATGGCCACGTACAACACGCTGATAGACCCGTCATATCCGCTTGGCGAGAAGACCCTCTTTCTTACGCACGGCCATATATATGGTCCGGGCCTGCACAACAGCGTTGACCAATGGCCTCAACTGCCGTCGGGTTCGGCGTTTATCTATGGGCACACGCACAAGAAAGTCAATGAGGTGCTTCCTGACCATCTTGGCATAACGGTGTTTAACCCAGGATCGGTGGGGCTTCCCAAGGACGGCTCACATAGCTGCGGCATATATGAAAATGGTGAGTTCAGACACGTGTTGCTGTAGGATGCTCCGCAGGGTGTTATTTTGTGAGCGTATAGGTATCCGTAAAGATTGTCGTGGCTCCGTCTTCGGTATGGTATGAGGCTACCGTAGCGGTTCCTGTGCCGTCAGCATCGTTAAAGCTCAGGGTAATCCAGGGATTTTTGGAGCTGTTGGGATAGGCGCCCATAAACGAGATAGTGCCTCCGGGAACAAGCAGTCCCTTCTCGCTTATATCAGTAGAAGTCGAAAACGGAAGGCTGTCAAAGGGCGTGTCCCCCTCATATGCGCGGTACGATCCGGCTACCGGCCCGTGGTCGTGCACGACGCCGGATACCGTTCCGGTAATGGTTACGGTTGAGTCAGATGTAAATTCAGCGGAGGTTATCGTAAGTGAGAAGGGCTTGTAGCGGCCGGAATAGTTCAGTCCGCCATCACTTGATTCGGTTTTTTCGAAGGTTCCCGTCCAGCTGCCGACAAGATTGCCGTAATCATGCGTAGCCGCCTTGGCGACTTCAACGCCGCTTAAAGACCAGGTACCGTTTCCTCTGTCAAAATCAAAGTTTGTCGGTACGCGTGCACTTTATAATCACTGAGCAGGTTTGTTTCTCACGGTCAAACTGCGCGTCGACAATCTCAAAAGCGCCTTCTCCGTAGGTGCTGAGATATGAAGTCGAGCCGGCTTTGTTGTTTGTTGAAGACATGTCGTCAAGTTTTTTCAGGATCTCTTCGTGCGCGTCAAGCACGCTTTGCGTTGCGACTCCTGAGGTTGCTTCATAGTGTATCGAAACGTCTTTCTCCTGGCCGATGGGTTGCCATGCGCCGGAGACGTTTGCGTACCCTAAGGTAGAAGTTTTCACAGCCACTAACGCGTTTCCTGAGTATCTTGTGGTAACTTGGGCACTTGCGTATCCCGTGGCGCCGAATTTGGCATCATCGCTTGAGATTGCCGTCATAGTACGGCCGCGCTGACCGACCTCAATGCCCGTAAGAACCAGTCCCTCATCGGCGTCAAAGGGGCCGGGAGTCCAGTCCGGCGTTCCAATATGAGTGCGGGCATCTTCGGTGACGGCGTCAACGCTTGGAATGTCGTTTGCACGGACAAAAGCGACAACCAATGCGGAAATTGCCGCGAGAAGCAGGATACTCAGGATACCCACGGCAATGCGATGGCGCCGAACAAATCGTATCAGCCCATGATGGCGGTGGCGCGCGTAGGATGAGATGCTGTGCGCGATGTCTTTCAGGCTGGTGGCATCGCCGTTGGGTGCAGCGTCCGTGCGGTTGGTGAAGCGGTGTGAAGATGCGAGGTTCTTCTCGGCACGCAAGGGCAGCTCACCGGTTGGCGATTCGTCGTCAAAATCGGGCAACGCGCCAGTGCGGCCTGCGTCTAAGACGTAATCTTGCGCGGCGTCCGAGAAATCCTGTTCGATTTTATCGAGCTTCGTGTCCATTCCTACCATCCTATGACGTTATAAAGAGTTTCTCACATTCGTATGAAAATAGGCGCAGCGAATAGAACAAGCTTGCGGGTGGTAAACTCACAGGGATGAAATGTTGCTTCGCGTATGGTTTGGCGAGAAGGGCAAAAGGTCCCGAGGTCATTCAGGCGCGAAGGCACGATAGGGAGTACGTTATGCGCGACAAACTAGAAAAGATTCTTTCGGCCTACGCTGACCTTGAGGCAAGGCTTGCGGATCCTGCGGTTGTTTCCAGCCCCAAGGAGTACGCCCGCATTGCCAAGGAGCATGCCAATCAAGCCGAATTGGTGGAACGATCTCGCGAGTACATTGGCGCTCTTGATGATATTGAGGCCGCGAAAGAGCTGTTGAACGGATCGACCGACCCTGAAGAAAAAGAGATGCTTCAGGCTGACATCGCGGAAAATGAAGCGAAGCTGCCTGAGCTTGAGGACGAGATTAAAATCATGCTTATTCCGGGCGATCCCAACGACGAGAAAGATACTATCGTTGAGATTCGCGCTGGCGTTGGCGGTGACGAGGCAGGTATTTTCGCAGGCGACCTGTTTAAGATGTATGAGCGTTTTGCCGAGGCTCACGGCTGGAAGGTTGAGGTTCTCTCCAGCTCTCCTTCGGAAGCTGGTGGCTTTAAGACCATTGAGTTCAAGGTGACGGGCGAGAAGGTCTACTCTGTGATGAAGTTCGAATCCGGCGTGCACCGCGTGCAGCGCGTGCCAAAGACGGAGTCGCAGGGCCGTATTCAAACGTCGACGGCAACCGTTGCGGTGCTTCCCGAGGCGGACGAGATTGATATCCAAATCAATCAGGAAGATCTTCGTATTGACACCTACTGCGCTTCCGGCCCCGGAGGTCAGGGCGTCAACACTACCTATTCGGCTGTTCGCATTACGCACCTGCCTACCAATACGGTGGTACAGTCGCAAGACCAGCGGTCCCAGATTCAAAACCGTGAAGTCTGCATGCAGATGCTTCGCGCCCGCCTCTATGAGCAGGAGCTTGAGCGCCAGCAAGCGGAGCAGGGAGCAGACCGTCTTTCTCAGATTGGCCATGGCGCCCGCTCGGAGAAGATTCGTACGTACAATCAACCGCAGGATCGCGTGACCGATCACCGCGTTGGCTTTAACGGCACATATAATGGTGTCCTTCTGGGCGATACGCTGCCGTCCGTCATTGAGGCCTTGGCAGCGGCAGAGCGCGCCGAGAAGTTGGCTCAGGCCGTCTAAGCTATGGCCGATCAGCAGACGTGGACCGTCAAACGTATTCTCACCTGGACGTGCGGATATCTTGAGCGCAAGGGCGACAAGCACCCCCGTCTTTCGGCGGAATGGCTGCTTTCAGCGACTACAGGACTTTCTCGCGTAGAACTTTATACCAACTTTGATAAGCCGCTTACACGCGATGAGCTTGACCGTATGCACACCGCAGTTGAACAGCGCGCCTCTGGTCGGCCCCTTCAGTATGTTACGGGCGAGATGCCGTTTCGGCATATCGTTTTGAAGTGTGAGCCGGGCGTGCTGATTCCACGTCCCGAAACCGAGATTCTTGTCGATGCTGCGTTAGAAGGCATTGACGCGGCTGCCGAGAAGCGCGGCTCTTTTGACGCTCTTCGGGTTCTGGAAGTGGGTGTCGGAAGCGGATGTATTGCGCTTTCCATAGCCTCTGAGCGCCCAGGCGTTGAGGTTACCGCAACGGATATCGCTCCCGCGGCGATATCGCTTGCAGAGCGCAACCGTGACGCGCTTGGACTGACCGATCGCGTAACCATTGTGGAATGTGATTTAGCGGCAGGTGTTCCGGAAGAGCTCGCACAGACATTTTCCGTGCTCGTATCCAATCCTCCCTACATTCCTACTGAGGTATTAAAAGATCAGGTGCCGTCCGAAGTCAAAGACTACGAGCCACGACTTGCCTTAGACGGTGGAACTGACGGCCTGAACGTGTATCGCCGCTTGCTTAAGGAGGCCAACCGCATGCTTGCCCCTGGCGGTATGCTGTGCGTCGAGCTGTATGAGGGACACCTTGCGCAGGCTGCGGAGCTGGCGCGCGCTGCCGGCGCATGGGAGCGCATTCAGGTGCGAGAGGACCTTACTCATCGTCCCCGGATTCTTATCGCATACCGTAAAGAGCAAGCGCAGGGGTAACAGAGGAGGTTGGTCATGGGAAAGATTGTAACCGTCGATCAAAATAGCCCTGCGTCCTGCGTAGTTGATCAAGCGGTTGTGATTGCGAGAGCGGGCGGAGTGCTCATCGTGCCTACCGATTCCGTGTATGGCATTGGCGCCGCAGCGATTGCGGGAAATCCCGGGCATGAGCGTATTTTTGAGATTAAGCGCCGCCAGCGCACGCAAACGCTGCCATGGCTTGTTGGATCCAAGGAGGATGTTGAGCGCTACGCTCAACATGTTCCCGCATGGACCCGTGCGCTTATCGACGCCTATTGGCCGGGCGCTCTGACCCTGGTCGTCAAGGCTGCAAAGGCGGTTCCCGACGAATACGTCTTGCCTGACGACCGCACCATCGCTTTGCGCATGCCCGCATCGAAGCTTGTGTGTGAAATCATCGAACGACTTGGCGTTCCATTAGCAACTACCAGCGCAAACATTCATGGCCATCCCTCAGCTGTCAGCGGAGGAAGCTTGGAGCAAGCGCTTATAGATCAAGCGGATCTGACGATTAACGGAGGTCCGGCGCCCCTTGCGATTGCGTCGACCATCGTCGACTGTACAGGCGATACTCCGCGCATTATGCGCGAGGGAGCGATTCTGCCGGAAGAACTTCTCTCCACAGCGGGTTTTTAGGCGAGAAGCGCCAGGGAATGTGAGAAGCGCCAAGAGAATTGGTATTGGGACGTGTTGGACGTGCGCATTGCGGTACTCTTTTAGAGAGAACGATGTAAGGAGGATTCATGCGGGTAGCTATCGCATCCGATCACGCGGGATTTATTCAGAAAGCTCCGATTGCTGAGTACGTTAAATCGCTCGGCCATGAAGTTATTGACTTTGGGCCCGAGAATGACGATCGCGTCGATTATCCCGATTATGCTGACAAGGTGGCTCGCTATGTAGCAGCGGGCGGCGCTGACCGCGGCGTCCTTATCTGTGGAACGGGGCTTGGAATCGCAATGACGGCTGACAAAGTTCCCGGTATCCGCGCAACGCCGATACAGACGCCCCAATTTGCTCAACTGGCACGCGAGCACAACAACGCTAACGTTATTGGGCTTTCCGGTCGCTTTGTTGATGTGGAGATTAACAAGGAGATTGTCAAAATCTTTCTGACGCAGGAGTTTGGCGGCGGACGTCACGCGGGCCGCGTCGTGAAGATTATGCGCGAAGATAATCCTGCCTTTGAGGGTGTTAAGTAGGCTGTGTACATACCGTACGCGGCAGCGTATTTTTGAGGATTGGACGTTGAGAGTCAGACGTTGAAGAGTAAGCGTTGAGAGCCGAACGTTGAGAGGAAACCTAATGGCAAAGTACGATGAAACCCGTTTATTTGTGATGGACCATCCACTGGTGCAGCATAAGCTCCACATTCTCCGCGATAAGACGACTACAACCAAGCAGTTCCGTGAGCTCGTCAACGAGCTGGCTATCTTAGAGTCTTACGAGGCGATGCGTGATTTTCCGCTTGAAGACGTTGAAGTTGAGACTCCGCTTGAAACTATGACAGCAAAGCGTATCGCAGGCAAAAAGGTCGCGATCATCCCCATTCTCCGCGCGGGGCTGGGTATGGTTGACGGCGTGCTTGAGCTGGTTCCTTCTGCGCGCGTAGGTCATGTGGGCATGTATCGCGATCCGGAGACGCATGAGCCCCATCAGTACTACTGCAAGTTTCCACCCGATGTGGAAAACCGTACCTGTCTCGTGGTTGACCCCATGTTGGCTACGGGCGGTTCTCTGACGGCCGCGATTCAATTTCTACGCGAAGCGGGCGTAAAGGACATTCGCTGTCTCACGATTGTGTCGTGCCCCGAAGGCGTAAAAGCCGTGCTTGATTTTGATCCCAACGTCCGTCTGTATACGTGCATCGTGGATCGTCAGCTGGATGAGAGCGCCTATATTCTCCCGGGTCTTGGTGACGCTGGTGACAGAATCTATGGTACTAAGTAGCGGTTTATAGAGCGTGCAGCGAGAAGTACTGAGCCTCCTTACTAACCGGTAAACGGAAAAAATACCATAAGGCATAGAATACCTCTCCATATATCCGCATGTATATCGGCGATTTGCAGGTCAGTATAAGAACTGGCAAGCAAGTCGCCGATTAGTTATTGTTTTATGTGACTAACAATTAGAAATCTATATGAAAATATACAAGTAGTTGCAAAACTTTTGATGCGTGTATGCGGCCGAAGTGCGAGTGAAACAAGGTTATGTTTTGGGGAGTGGGTGTAATGATTTCTAATGTATCACGTGGCTTACAGCCGTCGGAGTGGGTCCGGATGGTTGGCAGAGGATCTCTCCAAGATTATCAGGATTGTTTTGCAAGGGATACGCACATTCCTATCCACCTTATTGACCGCAAAGGCAATCCCTTGCTTATTCCTTCAAAAAAACTATTCTTTTGTGATTTCGTCAAGACAAGTATTGATCATGATTGCAGCGGCGTTAACCGGATTAATATGGATGACGTTGCGGCTCACTATGACAAGACTCACAGTTTTGAGCCATTAGTGAAATGCTGTGATTTCGGTATTTCAAGTTTTGTGGCTCCTGTGTATTTTAATGGAGAACTCATGGGATTTTGGCATTGTCCTGGATTTACGTATGCAGATTCGCCTCACGCCAAGCAGCTTCACGCCAAATTCGATCTTCCTATTCTTACTCATGCAGCATTTACGAGTGCTCTTTCCATGCTCATAATCATCTGTCGTTTGCTCGACATTCATCTTGATAATGCGACCAAACTCTCTATGACAGAGCCTGCATCCGATCAGACTATTTCAAGTCAATTGACACGTCGTGAGAATGAGGTTGCCTCACTGGTGTGTTGCGGCATGTCAAATGCTCAAATTGCAAAAAAGCTGTATGTAAGCGAGAAAACCATCAAAACGCATTTAAGTAATATTTTTTCAAAACTTGGTGTTCGCAATCGAGTACAGCTTATCTGTGACTATTCTTCTGCTATGGACGCTGACGGTCATTCGGAACTGGAGGTGATGTAAGTGCGTACTCCGCGTATTTTATTTGTATGTGTTGATCCCGATGCGAGAAACAACTTTAAGCAAGAGCTCTCACATTATGGCTATGATGTTGTTCTTTGCTATCGCGGAGAAGAGGCATTGAGAATTATAGAAAAAAACACCGTTGATGTGCTTGTTTTCTCACTTGAGCTTCAGGATATGAATGGTTTTGAGGCCTGCCGTCTGGTTCGTCTCAAGTATGATTTTCTCGCGTATCCTATTGTGGTTCATGCCTTGAGAGATTCCGCAGAGTTGCGTTTAGCCGCCTTTAGAGCTGGAGCCAATATCTTTACCTTTGAACCTGTGAAGTTTGACCGCCTACACTATGTTCTTTCACTGCTGGTTAGCGGACGTCGCCGGTATAAAAGAAGTGTTCCCGCTGAAGATTTTTTAAGAATCGTCGATAGAGAGTACTGCGCGTCAAGAGAGATAGATGATTTTATTACTACCGATAAGGGAAGTTTGCGAAAGTCCGATATTCTCCGTTGGGCCGGTATCCTTTCTAAGGAGAGCGGGATTGCGGAGGAACAGCGAGCCATTGTGCATGAAATGATTAACTATACCCTTGACCTGCTCGCAACGTATGGCTCCATTGCAGAAGTGCTTGAACACCTTAATGAAATGTGGGCCGGAACAAGCATTTGGATTGAATTCAAAAAGCTTTTTGAATATGGGCATGGAAATTTTCATCTGGATGCTAAAAGCACCCACACCACTGATGGCATTACGGCGCTTATGTTGCTGCTTTGCTCATATCTGCTTTCTGGTCAAACACCGATGGAAGCTATTTCTGCCCTATATGAGATCGAAACAATAAACGCCGATGAGGTGGATGTGCTCAATCGCGTTATTACCGCGGATTCCTTTATGAATCGCGTTTTTAACCAAGGCGTATGATGACACTAGAATGGCGTATCGCTTCCCAGGTAGCATTTGATATTTCTATCGAGAAGAACTTTCTGGAGTTTGGCTAGTGTATGAGGAGGAGTTGGCTGCTCGTTCTTGAATGCATAATCCATACTGAGCTCTTCCCATTTTGATACACCAAGACGATGGAAGGGCAAGAGATTGAATTCGTCAAGGCCTATCTCGTTCATAAAATCAGCGACTTTGGAGAAGTTTTCTTTGGAGTCATTGAGCCCTGGAATAACGGGAGCGCGAAGGATAAGCCGTGTGTGATTTCCGGAGTTTGCGAAAGCGCGGATATTATTGAGGATGCGCTCATTTCCAACTCCTGTATAGGCTCGGTGAAGCTCAGAATCCATGCATTTTAGGTCATTGAATGCAAAGTCCATATAGCGCATGATGCGCAGATACGTAGGAGTATCAGCAAGAGCCTCCGTTTCAATTGCTTTATGAATGTATAGTTCATCACACCTTGCGAGAACCGCTTCAAGGAATTCCGGCTGGAACATTGGGTCGCCACCAGAGAAGGTTACACCGCCGTTACCTGACCAATAGTGACGATCTCGCTCAAGGATGTACATTATTTCTTCGACAGTATATTCCTTTGAGATTCTTACGAGTGCGTCATCAAAACACGCGTCGATGCACTCGAGCGTCGTACAAGTATGACAAAGTTCCCAATCAAATTTCATGGGGTGCTCAGGGTCCTGTGAATTGTCATGTACCGCTCCGTAGGGACATGCATTTGTGCATCGAGTGCAGGGCTTGCTTGCCGTATTGATACATTTTGAACCCATGTAGAGCTTACCCTGGCGATTATAGAAACTTTCCGGATTGCAGCACCAAGAGCAGCGCAAAGGACAGCCTGACATAAAGATGAGAGTTCGGCAGCCCGGTCCGTCATGGACACTGAACGACTGAATATCAAAAATGCGTCCTTTAAGGTCTTTTTGCTCGTGAGCTATGGGAGCAGACAAACTCCTTCTCATATATCCTCCCCTGATAATGCTTTCTAAAAGATTTAAAAAGCATTATCAGGAAAAGATTTTATGGATACGTACAGCGGAAGTCCTATCTATTCGCCTATTTCAAAACGGCGATATACGACTTTTAGGACCAGTAGTCTTAAAGTCGTATCTCTCTCAGAAAAAGATACAACTTTTTATTAGATATTTCGACCCATGTTTGGCGAAGCATTCTCATTAAAAATTATCGCAATGGGCAGGCTAAGAGGGTCTGCCGCTGATGTTTTAAGGGAGGCTTGGAGATGGCAACACTTCAACCGATGAAGCTGAGTGAAGTTCTCGCTGAGCGCGGGCTTTCTCTTGAAAGTCATGCAAACGGAGAGGCACCGGCTGAAATCACTGATCGAGAGATCAAGAGGGAGCCAACCCCGCGAGCTAACTACCTCCGTGATATTTACTTCGACACGCTCTCCTCGCTGGACATTCAGGAGTCCTACTGGTACTCCCGTGCAGCAGCCGAGCACGAGGGAGAAGTTCCTATCATGCGACGTGGTTATGCTTTGAAGAGCGTATTTGAACACCTTGATACGCCGATTTGGCCGCATGAGCAGCTCGTGGGTGCAAAAGCAGGGTTTTATCGCGGCTCTGCACCTCTGCCTTGGCTGACGGAAAGTTTCTTTATGGACAAAGATTCTGATTTGTACAAGGCAGCCCTTGACACGGGAGCCGAATCCAGCGCAGAGGTTTCTCACTTTGGCGCGGGTGGCGGCAACGTTACGCAGAGCTTCGGAAACGTTGTTTCTGTTGGTGGTAAGTATGGCGTACGCCTTGAAAACGTTCCTGCGATGCATCGTCTTGCGTATTCTTGGGCTGGCAAGTCAGTTGAAGATGTCGCTCGTAAGTATGAGCAGATGGTTCCTGAATACAAGATCAAAGAGAACATCATGAAGTCCGTTGTCAGTAACTTTGACTCCGGTTTCACCATTCCTCAGGGCCGCGAAGTTATGAATTACTACTTTGTACTTGAGCATGGATTCGATGAGCTCATTGATATTTGCAAGAAACGTGCCGGTGAGGTAGCTGGTGAGCCAGGTGGCGATGGTATTGCCGGTATGGACAGGCTGTATTATTACACTGCTATGGGCTTGTTGGTTCAAGGTCTTTCCAAGTGGTTTGACAATTACGGAAAAGAAGCCGATCGCCTTATTTCTATTACCACTGACGAAACCGAAATTGCTGAGCTGAAGGAAATTTCCGAGCGCCTGCATCGGTTGGCACATGAGAAGCCAAAGACATTTAAAGACGCTTTCCAGACCATTTATCTTTTGCATTTGGCAGAACTCAATGAAGATGCAATGTCCGGCCTTTCTCCTGGTCGTATAGGACAAGTTCTCTACCCCTATTTTGAACAGGATATTGAAAACGGCACTCTTACTGAGGAAGAGGTCGAAGAATGGCAAGAGCTGTATCGCGTTAAGATGACCTGCATCGATGCTTTTGCCTGTACCGGTGTTGTCGGAGGTGTCCTTTCGGGCAATACATTCAACAATGTCTGTATCGGTGGTGTTGATCGCGACGGCAAGTCCGCAGCAAACCGTCTTGAGATGATTATGCTCGACGCGGGTATTAACTGCCAGACCACCCAGCCGACTCTTTCACTGTTGTATGACGAGGCGAACCCCGAAGAGTTCGTCATGAAGTGCATGGAATGTGTAAAGACAGGCGCTGGTTATCCTGCAATTATGAACAACCGCGTAGCAATGGAATTCTTACTGAACCAGTATGCTCACGAAGGCATGACGGTTCAAGAGGCGCGCGCATGGTCAGTTGGCGGCTGCCTTGAGACTTCTCCCGGAACTTGGATGCCGCTTCACCTGAACGGCAAACTTTACTGGATTCCTGGCGGATCTGCACAGCCGACTTCAGTTGGTATTCACTTCCTAAACAATCCAAAGATTCTTGAACTTGCGCTCAATAACGGTTTTGATAAGCGCACGGGACTTCAGGTCTTCCCACCACACGATAAGTCCTTCGAGACGTTCGAAGAGCTGGATGAGCAGTACAAAGTGTATTACCAGAAGGCTTGTGAAGTTCTGAATAAGTGCATGAACATCCAGCATGATGTCTGGCGTAAGTTCACCCCGTCCATGGTCAATTCACTGCTTAAACCGAATTGTCTCGAGAAGGGTCTCGGTATTGCGCACAAGGGCTACCGCTACAATTCGACGTTTAATATCGAGTGCTGCGGAACGTGCAATCAGATTAATTCTATGGCAGCCATTAAAAAGCTCGTGTACGAAGATAAGAAGTACACGCTTGAACAGCTTAAGGATGCGCTTGACAACAACTTCGGCTATAAAACCTCTAAGG
>ERZ773006.490-NODE-490-length-18123-cov-8.34996_pt1 | contig 18123 bp, 18 predicted proteins | sample MGYA00580843_ERZ773006 | MGnify/ENA primary metagenome ERZ773006 (study PRJEB29015, sample SAMEA2738011) | human oral metagenome | biome: human oral; feature: human-associated habitat; material: dental | place: China | collected 2052 ... | reverse complement strand
GAATCTTTTTTGATATGTTAGCTTTAAAACCGAAAATTGAAGAATATCCTTTATTGAGAGTAAAGGCATATTGTTCAAATGGAGATTTGGTTTCAGATTATTATTCTCTAAATGAAATTACAGTTAATAATCATACTGGAAGCACGTATTCGGCTAAGGTATATATTAATGGTGTCCATTTTGAAAGTTTTAGAGGTGATGGGCTATGTATTAGTACGCCTACAGGTTCAACTGCATATAACAAGAGTTTAGGTGGAGCGGTAATTCACCCACAGTTACCATTATATCAAGTGACCGAAATCGCGGCATTAAATAATCTTGTTTATAGAACATTAGGAAATCCTTTAATACTATCTCAAGATGACGAACTTATGATAAAACCGATAGATAAGGAAAATCATCGTATTACAGTAGATCATATGCACTTTAATTATGACAGTGTTTCAAAAATAAAAATTACTTTAGCAAAGGATAAGAAAGTTTCTTTTATTCGTTATAATGATGACAGCTTTTGGCAACGAGTGAAGAGATCATTTATTAAAAATGACTAATATTATTTTGAAATATGTAGTTAAAAATGAACAAGTATTAAGAGAATTCCTTCTAGAAAACAATATTTCTAGAAAAACTCTTACTAGAATAAAGTTTGATAATGATGGCAGTATAAAAGTAAATAGCAAGGAAGAAAATGTTAGATATATCCTAAAAAAAGATGATATAGTAGAAATCACTCTTCCTAGTGAAAATTATAGTGATTTTGTTAGATTTATAGATAAACCTATCGAAATTGTGTATGAAGATGCTTATTTTTTAATTGTGAACAAAGAAATTAATCTGCCTTCAATACCATCTAGAAATGTTGAAGATGAATCATTGTTAGAGAGAGTAAATTACTATTTTAGAGAGAAAAATATTAATTCAATTCCTCATATCGTAACGCGTCTTGATAAAAATACATCTGGTTTAGTATTAATAGCTAAACATAGACATATTCACGCATTATTTAGTAATATGGAGATAGATAAGTATTATACGGCGTTAATAAATGGAAAAATAGATCAATATGGAATAATTGAGGCTCCCATACGCCGAGTAAGCTCTAGTATTATAGAACGTGAGGTAGGAGAAGATGGAGAGTATGCTAAGACTGAATATTGGTTAGAAAAATATAATCTCAAAAATAACGTCAGTGTTGTTAAACTAAAACTGTATACAGGAAAGACTCACCAGATTAGGGTGCACATGAAGTATCTAGGGTATCCACTACTAGGGGATGAGCTGTATGGAGGAGATGTTAGCTTAATAAGTAGACAAGCACTTCATTGTAGTAATTTAGCATTTATTCATCCGATTATAGGTGAAAAGATTAATGTAAGTGTAAATTTACCAAATGATATGAATAATATAATTAAACATAATGTTTAAGAATATTATATAGATTACATCTTAAAACACTTTTAACTGTTGATATAGTAATGATATATTAAAGAAATAGATTTCTATACAATATCAAATTTAAAGACTTTTCGGAGAGAGTTCGGAGAGTTTTCGGAAACAAAAACACATAAAATAAGTGCCAGTAGTTCTATAAATAAATGAGATAACAGGTAGTATTTCACTATCTGTTTTTTATTATGAAATTAAAGTAGTTTAACAAGAATTTTGAATATTTCTAGTATATCGTTTTACTTTCTTTCTAGAGCTATGTTATAATATTTTTTGCGGGAACACGTTCATTTAAATAATGAGATTTATTTTTGTCTAGTGGTGTTATCACTAGACTTTTTTATTTTTTCTAAGCTACATATTATTTTAAATTCATAGCAATATATGTTATAATAATTCTAAAGGAAAGGATGAACTGTTAATACTTCGTCCGCCCTTTAAGTGATTTAAACAATTATTTACGCTTTGAGTTGTGACTCTTGGCGTTTTTCTTTTTATTAAATTTATAAAGTTAGTATTTTTAACTACATTTTACTATATTTTTCATGATGAATTTCAAGAGAAAATAACTATTGATTTTTTATTTTTAATGGTTTATAATTACTGTAGAAATAAGTTTAGCAAACATTAGAAGACTTCTCAAAATTAAATGAGGGGTTCTTTTTTTTGTCTTAATTTTTCCAATAATGGTTAATGAGTCCGTGCCATTGTGAATGAATGAGGGCAGGTTGGTCTTTAAGTTTTTTTATTTTTTGAGATTTTTAATAGGGGGGGCGGTCTTCTCAATTAAGGGAAGTACACCTCATACCTTTTGTAGTAATATATCTTTATGCTATCCTTAGCCCTTGGCTTGGCTCATACCTTTGTATCTTTCAATCTTTTATCTTTAATGTTAAATACAATTAAACTAATTAATATTTATTCTTTTGTTTTAAATCATTTAATCTTTTATTTATTCTTTTCATAATCATATTACATTCATTGATAACATATTAATCTAATCTACTTTCATACTATCTTTACATCTTAGTTCATTGTTACTACTTACTTGATATATCTATCTATCACTTACAACAAACCTATTCAATCATGATACTTGTATCAACTATATAGCCTTATGGTATAAGGTGATTAGGTAACTGGTATAAGCCCAACAGTATAGTACATATCAATCTATATTAGTTAGCTATCTATGAATATATAATGATATGATATAACCGAATAAATATATATTAGTGTTGCTTATCCTCTAGTATCTGATACCATTAATCAACTCAATTTAGATATCTATACATAATCTTAATTACTTGTGTATGATTAGTACATGTTCTTAGCTACCTCTTGCATTAATGTAGCAAATGCATTTATTACCATATAATATTACTTCTCTTGAATATCAATACTCTTGTAATTCTTTGTTAGATATTCTTTTAAGATAAGTACCTTTTATTAGAATTAGATAGAATAAGAAAGCTCCTGTATACTCCAGTATACTGAATGTACCTTGTATAAATGCTAGGTTTTATAGTCTAGAGTAGAGAGTATACAAAAGATAAATAGGGGGTTTAAACATGTTATTTGTTTGTGATGAATACACCAACTTAAAAAGTAGAGTTAGTGCAAAATGCACCAACCTATATTAACTTAGCTCTATGAGATTTATATTAATCTCTTTTAATTCGCTAAAATAAATAATGTAGTATGGTATGTGTAAAAGATGCACATACCAGTATTTAAAATATCTAGCTTTTGAATGAGTATATTTTTACTAGCAATTAAATCTGTTTATCTTAAAATATTTCTATTTTGCTTTTCAGTTTCTAAAATGATTTTTAACAAAAAATAGGTTTTTTCGTCTAACTTCGGAGAGTTTTCGGAGAGTATTTTTAAAAAGTCAAGTGTATCAAGGCTCTAGAGTACTTAGAAATTAAATTACTTATTTAAAGATAAGAAAAAAAGGGATATTTGACCTAATCTTAATTACTAGAATTTTTTTAATCTTCATTTGATTTCATTTCTAATAATTTAAAATTAAATCGAATAACCCATATTGAAGTTTATTATTTTTATTCAGAACGCTTTACTTTATTTATCTCATAGTCTAACCCTAATTTATCTAGATGAAGTAATATTATTTCTTTGTATTGCTGTTCTTTCAATCTACGTAAATATTTATTATATAGTTGTTCGTTCATATCTTCGTTATTCTCAAGATTAATAATATCTTCAATGTATACTAGCAAGTCATCTATAATATCGTTACTGACTTCATCTGATATTGTATCTAACATGTCATTGTAATTTGTACAATAAAACGTTTCTACTCCAGTTCTATAAAATATCTTTAGTTCTAACATATAAATCTACTCCCTTTTAAAAATGTTATCTTATACCTTTATTGTAATTAATGTTTTGTGTAATTACAAGAAATTTTTAGTTAAATGTAGTAAAGAAATATAAACTTAAATCAGTACTTATTCTTAGCAATAATTTCTATATATCAAGTACTTCTTTCATCTCTTCAAAAGATATATATTCAACTTCATTATTTGCTTTTCGTTCTTCGTACTCATTCATTATTACTAAATCGTGTATATCTTCTAAATATTCAATATCATATTGCTTCGGTGAGTTATCATTCATAATGAGTTAACCTCTCTCTTTTAATCTTTTAATCTAATGCTATACTATATATTTTTCTGTTTCAAGTCCTTATCCTAAAATCAAGAGCCATTTAAACGGTGCATAAGCATTCTATTTTTATTTTGGTGCAATTTACCTCTCAACCTCTTAAAAGCTGTTAGCATTTAAAATAATAGCAAAATAAAGAAAGCTAATCTTGTTAACTTAACTTGATTAACTTTCTATCTAAATATATTAGTCTGAATTTTGGTAAAAATTCTCTTGAAGAGATATCTTTTGTTAATATGTAATATTTTTCTTTGATTAACTCGATTAATATGTAATATTTTATGGTTATTACACATCTATTTTTGAGGTATTTGTAATAGGCGTTCAAAATACCGTTTGAGTTTTATTACAATGCTTTCTATTAATCGTTGATATAAAAGGCTTAGGACGTTATAGCATTAACTGGCGTTATCTTGTTTCTACTTAGAGGGAATATATACTATATAATATATATATTATATTTATTATTATATTATATATAGGAATAATGCTTTTAACGCCCTAATGTCATTTATCGTTGATATAACAACATTTTATCAATGGCGTTCTCTTATTTTTTAATGTCTTTAATTGCCGTTATTAAGATATTCTCTTATAACCTCTCAAATTACTTTTTTCTCCTCTTACAATATTTTTCGAATATTTCCAATTTTCCAGTTTACTAAAAACGTTACTAAAATCTTTAGTAGCTTGTACACCATTTAAAGTTGTTTTGTAGTTTCCAGTTAGTAAGAAGAAAAGTTCTTGTGTAGTAATATCATCTAGTAATACATCTTGGGAAATATCTTCTGTACTTGTTCCAGCATTTAACATATCTGAAACGTATCTATGTAACCTAAACTTGTGTTTACCATGTACAATTTCTTTCCAGTTATGAGGAAATTTCATGTTAGTAATATTCTTTATTTCATCAGTATATGGAATAGGTATAACATAGTTTTCTGTTTTTTCTTCCATCATTTTTCTAGTTTCTTCACTTAACAAAAGACTTTCATTTTTATTATACCACGTTCTGACTTCCGCCCATATTTGAAGTATTTCTTTTTCTTCTACGTTGAAAATTGATTTTTTAATTCTATCTTTATTGCATTCTAATATCCAAAATCTTCTATTTCCCGTATGGTCTTTTAATATTTTGTTATCATTAGTAGTACCCAAGACTACAAACCCCCTGTGAAAATCTATTGGTTGGGCTTCGTATGGTATACGTGTAGTATCTTTCCTTGAAGATAACCACGATTTAAATTCTTGTGTAGGGGTTCTTAATAAGGTGCTTAATTCGTCTAATTCAACCAACCAACTTTGTGAAGTTTGTAAAATGGTATTATCGTTTAATTTTCCTGTAACTTTTGTATAGAATTTGTCTAGTGCTAAACGTTCAAGAGTAGTACTTTTCCCAATACCTTGACCACCGAATAAGATTAACATTTCATCAAATTTACGCCCTTTTTCGTATAATCTAGTAATACAAGCTAATAGATATTTTCTTGAAACTTCTCTATTAACTGGATTATCTTCAACTCCCAACCAGTCTATAAAGATTTTTTCCGCTCGTTCTATTCCATCCCATTGAACAGGCTCTATAAGTTGCTTTATAGGGTGATATTTATTTTTATCACTCACTCCATATATTGCGGTTTTAATATCCTCAGATGAAAAATTAACTTTTTTCAACTTTGATAAATCTAGCCTTAATAAGTTTATATCTTTGTTGTTTAGTGTTTCAAATTTTCCATCTCTCTTTATTTCTATTAAGTCTTTCACCTCATTAAATTTAATTTCTCTTAAATTTTCTATTGTATTCATTAAATCAAACAATGTAAAATCTCCTTTCTTATTTGCTGTTTTATTATTTTTCTTATTTGCTGTTTTATTATTTTTTTATTTTCGTTTTTACTTGGAAACTTATTATCAAAACTATATTTTGTTTTAAAATAATTTATGTTACCTTTAGAACGTTTTAACTCTTCAATAAACATTTGTTGATTTTCTTGCTCCCATTTTGGGAAACTGTTAGGAATATTTGCTAATAGTCTACTACATTCAAGCCCAGTACTATATTCTATTTCTTTGTTTAAAACAGCTTTACAAAGTACCATAATACAAGAAATAAAATTACTTCTTTTCTCTAGATTTTTACTTTCTTTTTCAGTGTATTCTTTTACTCTTTGTATAGCTTCATCATGAGAAATTGAATAGTTTTCATAACTATTAGAGTATTGAAAATATTCTTGTTTTGGCTGTTGTACTGGAAATTTATTTCCTTGTAATTTTTTGATAAATACATAGTTATTACTATTACTATTAGTGGTTATCGGTGTTCCTTGAGGTTGTGACCATGTGAAACTATGTTCATCAAAATTCATATTTAATAAAGCCATAATATGAATTATAGTAGCTTTATACTCATTCTCATTCATTTTCTTTGTTGGCTCTAAAACAAGCCTAAAACGTGGTTTATCTTCTGTATGGTTAAGAGTAGCATACAATAAATATTTAAATTCCTGTAGTTCACGTTCAATTAAATTAATTGCTTGAGTACTGTTAAGCTCTATTTCATCAATATCGATTATTATTAAATCTCTATAATATAAATTCTCGTTATTTCTGATTATCGGCTTGTGTTCTTCCTCACTAAATTCACCACTTACGAATTGAGTAGCTTTATAATGTTTATAATTCTCCTTGTTTTCATTATCTTCTATGATGTCTACTGGCGTTATTGCTAGGGTTTCAAAAGGTGATAGTTTATGGTTTACTTTAGTAAGTTTATTTGTAGTTGTTCCAATTTGTTTGTAAATCAAAAAAACAACTCCTTTCTAATTCTTTTTTATTTGCTCTATTTAGAAATGTAAATCTAGTTAAAGCATTCAATGTAATAAAGTTTAGCTAACATTATTATTGATTGACTGACTGTTGATTGACTGACTGACAAATATTAAAAATATATATTTTAGTCATTGACTATGTATCATATCTTATAAAGTGACACATAGCTATATATATAGTTTTTTCTTTTCTTTTCAAGATATTCAACAACTTTTATTTATTTTTATTCCGTATATCACCTACAAGAGGAATGAACAAAAATATTTTTTATTTTCATAGTTAAAGTTCTTCCCATTCTATGAAATTATCATTATAGAAACGCTCGTTTTTTCCTATGTATTGTAAAGTAAAATATTGGTCATGGTGGTTTAGTAGTTTCATTAAACTACGAATATCTTTAGTTCGCTCATAATAGAAATATGCAAATGTTTTTCGCAATGAACTTGCACCAATATTATTTATATTACATTCTCGACTTGCATTTTTTATAATTTTGTTAACATAGTTTTCTGTTAGTGGTTTATAACCTCTTTTTAGTCTCAAAGATTTAAAAAGAAAGTCATTAGTTTCCTTATCTATACAATAATCTTTTATCAATTTCTGTAGTTTTTTACCTAACGGAAATGATATAACCTTTCTACCAACTATTACTGTTATTTCTTCCTTATCTAGCACATCACGTACTTTTAATTTTACTAACTGATTTACTCGCATAGGTGTATTAATACCTAAATTGAATAACAAGTGATTTCTAGAATTTTGCTGTTTAAAATAACTATCAAGGATTTTTATTTCTTCCTTGTTCTTTAACGGTTCTACGTAATACATTTTATTTGTTCCTTTCTAGCTTATAATATCGTTTAAGTTATCTAATCTAAGATGTACACAAGAAATAGATTTCCTGTACTTAAAATTCAGAACTATTTAAACGGTTTATAAGCTGTTTATTTTCTTTTTTGGTAAAAATATACCATTTCATCTATTCTTAAACGCTAGTAAGCAAAATATTAGCTAATACAAGCTAGTTTTCTTTTCTCTCCCATAACTTATCTAACATGTTGAATGCTTCTACAAGTTCAGAATATTTACGTTTAACATTGTTTTCAACTTCATTTATTAAAGCACTATGAACTAATAGAGAGTTAGTTTTATTAGAAATTTCACCATTTAAAAACTCTTTTGTAAATTCCTCTTTATCTGTACAAAATAATACGTTATCGTCTTTAAAAAAATCAGATAAGGCTGTAATATAAGTTTCTCTAACTGTTTGTAATTCTTTGTTTAGCTGTTTATACTCTAACAAAGTTTTAAGTACGTGTTCTTTAAAGTCTTTTATTTCCATGGTTGCACCTCTTAAAATTTGATTATTAATGTATCTTCATTTTTAGAATAAGTTTCTTTGAGTTTATTTAAAACTTTTATTCTAAAGTTGATAATGTTATAAAAATGATATCTTAACAACTCTATTTCTGTTGAGTTGTCATTTAATTCTTTAACCTCATATTCTTTTAGAGTTTTCTTCAAGCTTTCTATTTCTTTATTGATAATTTTATTTCTAAATACTTCGCTATCTTGTATCTTAACGGCTGTTTCAATCATAGCTACTAAGATAGGGCTTAGTGTTAGAAAATCATTAAAGAACTGGTATAACAATATACATTGCTCTAGTAAATCATCATAGCTTTCTGACTTAGTAGCCAATTGATTACCAATATTTATAGCTTTTTGATTTAATTTGTATAAGCTTTCTTTACTAATTTGATTTAAATTATTCATTTTTTTAGTTCCTTTCAGAAATAATATTTGTTTGATTTTATAAAAATAACTAGTGCTATGATTAACTGTAGCGTTCTTAGTAAATAAATACTTGTATCGATTGAAATAAAGGCACGGACAAGCCGTTTGATTTCCTTTGGTAGATTTCACCTAAGAAATGTTTAAAAGGCTCATACGTGCTTTAAATCGCTATATTTTCATTTGCTTATAGAACTACTGGCACTAAATTATATTTTTTTTAAATTGTTCTATCTCGTAAATGGTCTATACCAATTACAGAATATCTTTCGATAATCTGTTAATATTTTGTAGTGATTCTTTCAAATCTTCTAGCTAACTATCTTACTTTGTGATTTTCAAAAATATCATATACTTCTTGAATATCAAATAAATGTCTATTACCAACTTTTACATAATGAAGCCCTAACGCTTGTAACTGCTCCATACTACTAGCCCCTATACTTAGGTACTTTTGTAATTCAGTACGTGTAAAATACCTTTTTTCGGGGTTTATAGTATTCATTCTTTCTTTTATCACCTCATTAATTAAATTAGTAATTTGCTCTTTAATCTTCAAACTTTGATTTTCAGTTAAAACAACTTCCATAAGCTATTGTTACCTTTCTTTAATAAAATACGTCCATAAATCGGGCTATAATGTAGATGAAAGCATACATTAACGGAAACCCTACTAACGCTAAACATAAAGTGTTGATGTACATTTCTTTGTACTCGTTATTCATTTCTGTTTGTTTCATGATATTTTACCGCCTTTTAATTATAAGTAGTAGTGTAAGCTGTTCTAGTTGGTAATGGTATACTACTTTGACTAGCATTGATAAGATTGATAATTCTTTGGCAAATATCTTTTTTATTGCTAAGTTCTTTAGTTTTCTTTATCAAGTCCGCCATTTTATCAACAGTATCAATAATTAAGCCTTGCTCATATAGATAAGCTTCACGCTCATTTAAAACTTTCAGATTATGTTCGTTATGTTGCTCTAAGTACTCTAGTAGTTTGATAACCGCACGCCTTACAGCTTTACTTTCTCTTACTAATATTTGTTTAGCTTGTGAATTTGAAAGTTTATACATAGGACGTTGTTCGCCTTTTTTATCTGTATAAAAGTTAACGGGCGAAAAATTTCCCTCGTTGATTTCTGTTTCAAATTCATCACGTAAAACTTTTAATAGGTCTTTATGCTGTAGTTTTGTTTTTTTACCGTCTAAAGTTCTGAAATGATTTATAACATTTGTTAGCTCGGGGCTAGTCCACTTTGTTTTATTATTAATATCAGTAATATGTAATGTTTCACTTATTACCTCTACTGTATTGCCATCAATTTTTATTATATTTGTGTTTGTCATTGTCTTTTACCTCGTTTCTAGGGCGTGACAAAAAGCCCTTATTAAATTAAATAGATGAATAGAGCATAGTAATTCTATTCTTTTCAAAATAAATATTGTTCGCTAAATAAATGTTTATATAGGTTCTAACGTGTTCTTTAAATCTATGGAGTAGGTTTATACACATTAGAAAATCTATTCAACAAATTTAGATAGCTATATTTATTTTGTGGTTTGCTATTTACTAATAAAGGCACTTACGATATAATAAAGGTAAGTTATTTTTTAGTAAATAGCGTTTTTCAAACCTTTATATCGTTGTTAGTTCGCCAAAACATATCCAACGTTATAAGGTTCTTTTTTTTATCGTTCATTCAATCAAATCACCCCCTATATATAATATATATTAATGATGAATGATGATATAATATAAATCATTGTTATTATTTTTTATTATTTGGTATAGGTGTGGTCATTTTGTCTACTTGAGAAGTGGTCATTTTGACCATTTCAGATGTGGTCATTTTGTCTACTTCGATGTTCCCAATTTATCCTACCCCTATATAATATATATATATATTGATGAATGATGTTATGTATTCATATTAATTATTCTTATTTTATTCTTATGTATTGGTTCGCTCAATTTGAACAATTCTGAATAACTCATTTTGAATATTTCCAGTTTCTCAATTTGAACATTTCCATTTGTTTGATTTAACAAATACTTTAAAATAAGAATAATTTATTTAGACTGGCTCGCATTTTTATTTAATGCAAAGCTTTTTTTATTTGTAGCATCTTGTTTTCATGCTAACGAAAATACTTCTGTTAAGTCGATTTCAAGAGCTTCTGAAATACGTTTTGCCATTTTCGGGCTAGATACTTCATCTTTTAATATTTTTCTTAGTGTTTCATCACTAATGCCACTTGCACGAGAAAAAGAATATTTATTATATCCTTTTAGAGCTAATAATTCTTGTAGTTTCTCAACATTTACAGTAAGTTTCATTTTTTCACCACCTTTCTTATTTTGCACAATTTTGAACATTTAAATTTAAAAATTTGTCGTGTTTTTTATTTTGCACAACTTTGAACTTTGTTTTATAAAAAATAAAGATGAAATAAAAAATTTTTTTTACTTATCTTTGTATCTAGAAGATTATGATTAACCTACTGATTAATTTGATTATATATGATATTTTTTTATTTGTCAACAATAATTGGAAAAAATTTTGTACTATTTTGTAACTTTTAGTGGATTTTAACGAAAATTAGTGCTATAATTACCATTAGAAAGGAGATGTCACATGAAAATAAAGATAAATAAAAAATTAGTAGGGCTTAGAATAAAAAATATAAGAACAACACTTTTTTACACTTTAGAAGAATTTGGCAACTTAAAAGGAATAGAAGCAGGTAAAAGTAATGTTTCAACTTGGGAGCGTGGCTCAAGTATACCTAATATTACTAGATTAGGTGTTATTGCACAATATGGAAATATTACAGTTAACGAACTATTATACGGTTCTATTGATGAGTTTTTAGAAAATAATATTGAAGTATTATTAATGAATAGCAAGTATCCGTATACTTCTATTTTTGAAAGTTATGAATTAAAAGAAGCTTGTTTAATCTACATAGATAATATTAATAGTATTAATAATGATAAGATTTCAATAAATGATATTTCTAGTATAGAAAAAGCTTTTAATTCAGTACTAGAAAGTATTATTAGTGAAGTTTCAGAAGAATACAGTAAACTAAGAAATAAAATAGTACACAATAAAGAAATAGCAGATAAATGTATAAAAAAATATACACACTACTTTGTAAATTTTCAACTGGCTATACTTATGAATAATCAAGATGTTAGTACAGATAATAAGGAATTTAAGAAGAATAAAAAGGTTACAAGCCCCTTTTTATATTTAGAATATCTTTTGGAACTTTCTAGTAGCGATGATATAGAAACTAAACTATTGTATTTCCCTTGTTTAAAAATGTTGAATGAATTTCTTAGAAGAGAAATGGAAAATCATTTTTTAACTATAAAAACAAATTTAGTAGTATTTCAATTGAACAAATTAACAACTGTTGAGGTTTCAAGTGAAGATAATTTATATTCTTATATAAGTAAATCACATGAAATTCAAGATACAACAATAGTATTAAAAGAAAATAAGTATGATATAAAAGGCTTTAAAGGAATTACAGGAATATTTATAGAAAATGAAGATACATTATATTATTTAGCACATTATCCATGTATAGAAGATGTTCCACTAAATACAGAAGCACAATACTTTATATTAAACCATGATAATTCTTACTTTATAACAAGGATAACTGAAAAGCCTGATTGTAAGTATCTAGCCCCTATATTAGGTAAAATGGAGTAGTAAACACGGTGTTCATTGATTATTTAATCAACCATTAAAACGTAAAGGAAGTGAAACAATGATTGATAAGATTGATAAGTTACAGGAGAAAATAGCAAAGCTTAGACCTTTAAACAAGACTGAACTTGAAAAGCTAAGAGAAAACTTTATTATAGAGAATACGTATAACTCTAACGCTATAGAGGGAAACACTCTTACTTTAAGGGAAACGGCTTTAATACTACAACAAGGTATTACCATTCAAGGTAAAAAGGTACGTGAACATTTAGAGGTAATAGGATATAAGGACGCTTTTTATTATATTCTAGATATTGTTAACGAGCCATTGACAAAACAAGTTATAAAAGATATACATAGCTTGATTTTAATGCATGATAGAGAGAATAAAGGAGTATTTAGACGTGTTAACGTTCAAATATTAGGTTCAAGCCATAAGACTAGCGAACCGCAAGAAATAGAAAGTAATATTGATGAATTGCTAGTTAAATATGAAGAGTGGAAACAAGAACATCATATATTAAAGGCAATAGCTCTATTACACTTAGAATTTGAAAGTATTCATCCTTTTATAGATGGAAACGGAAGAACAGGAAGACTGCTTCTTAATTTTGAATTAATAAAACATGGATTGCTACCAGTAAATATTAAATTTACAGATAGGGAAAAGTATTATAATAGTTTTGATGAATATCATATTAATAACAATGCTGATTACTTAACTGACTTAATAGCGAATTATGAAGTAGAAGAACTTGAAAAATACATTAGTATGATAGATTGTTAAAATTGAGTTTGAACAGTCAATCAATGGCTTACAGTTCAAAATGGAAAAATAAGCTATTTTTTCCATTATGGAAACAGTATAGTAATTTAAAATGGAAAATCTAGAGGTTTTTTCCATTATCAATATCTCTAATGGTTATCAACTAATAATTTACAACCACTTGAATTTTTTAGTAAATCTGTTGCTTAACTGAAGAAAGAAGCGGTATTCTTTCATTTTGCTACTTGATTTAAGAAAAAATAGTATATAAACACAAATTTATATAGTTATGTAAACTACATTCTTATATTAGCTATTTAAACGACTTCTGAAAAGTTTCTTTATCTTTTGGAGTAATAACCCTAAAAATATTTTTAAAGGCTGTATCGTTTAAAATACAAGGTGTTTTTTATGAGAAAGCCCAATTTTTCATGATGAAATAAAAAAATCACTGACTTAAACCAGTGATTTTAATCGAGAATGATGTTTTGAATACATCTAATAAAGATAACTTCATTATATCATATCTTACATAATGTAGCTAACATTTTCATTTATTTATAAAACTACTGGCGCTAGTGAAAGGATAAACAGAGAATGATTAAAGAATACATTAACAGTAAAGACAATAAAAAATACTACGAGGTAAAAAATGAATACCTTGGTAAAAATGTTTATACAGGAAAAGAAAAAAGAATTTCTAAAAAAGGGTTTAGAACAAAGAGAGAAGCACAAAATTATATAGTTAAGGCTAAGAATGAGTTTTTAAATGGTAGTGTTTTTCTACAAAATGAAAATATTACCTTTGGTGATGTATATAAACTTTGGGATGAACAACACAAAACACAAGTTAAAGAAAGTACCGATTATATCAGAAAAAGTATCATAAAAAATAGAATTTTACCAACTTTTGAAAATCTAAAAGTTAGTAAGATAAAGTTGCCTTATTGTCAAAATTACATCAATGAATTATCAGAAGAATATGCAAGAAAGTATGTTCATACGATAAAAGGTATAATAATTCAAGTTTTAGATTATGCTGTAAAAATGGAGATAATACCTACTAACTACATGAAATTAACTAGAATTCCTAAGCAAACAGTAACTAAGGAAAAGAAATTCTATACTAGAGAAGAACTATTACAATTTTTAAAAATAGTAAAAGAAAATTATTCTAGTGATATATACATAATATTTCATTTATTAGCATATACAGGTATGCGTGTTGGTGAATTAAGGGCTTTGACTTGGAAAGATATTGATTTAAAGAACAAAACTTTAACTATTAATAAAAATATGATGAATGTAGGGAGTAAGTCTACAGTATCTAATACTAAAACAAAAACAAGTGAAAGAATTATTTTTCTTGATGATACTACAATTAAAGAATTAAAAGAGTTTAGAAAAAATAGTAATTCATTTAATATTACAGGTAGACTTGTAAACCATCCTAAAAGGCACTATATAGGTAGTACATTAAAGTCAATACTTGCAAGTTTTCCAGAATTAGGTAAAATAACACCTCATGGTTTCCGCCATACTCATGCTACATTATTGTTTGAGGGTGGTTCGACTCCAAAAGATGTACAAAATAGATTAGGTCACAAAGATATAACAACAACTTTGAATACCTATACTCATATTACAGAAGAAAAGAACAAACAAACTACTGCGATATTTGAAAAAATCATGAATTTATAATATAGGAGAGTTTTCGGAGAGTAAAATTCAAAAACTTTAATATAACTGGAGTTTAGATACATTATAATTAAACATAATGAGTAATTGTTACTTGTTATGTTTTTTCATTATATATTTTTAGTAATAATTTTTAGAGATAATGTAGTAATTTATATAATTAATTATATAGAGAAAAAAACTATAAAGTTGAATTTTCAAATTTATAATATTAGTATTATCATATATTTTAAAAAATAAACAGTAAAATAGTTGTGAAAACGTTAAAAAAATCAGATTAATTACTTTATTTTCTTTAATAAAGTATGTTATAATCTTAGTCAAATAACAAAAGTTATTTATTATAAAGTCAGAAGAGGAGGGATTTTATGATTTCAACATCATTAAAATTCGTGGGTAATACACCCGTATATCAACTAGATAACACAAATATTTTTGTGAAATTAGAAAAATACAATTTAGGAGGAAGCGTTAAAGATAGAGCTGTGCTTGGTATGCTAGAAGAAGCAATGTCTAAAGGTGCTGTCAATAAAGATACTATCATAGTAGAACCGACTAGTGGAAATACAGGTATAGCTGTAGCTATTTTAGCTTCTGTTTTAGGTATAAAGGCTGTAATAATCATGCCAGAAAGCATGAGCATTGAAAGACGTAATATTATTAAAGCGTATGGAGCACAATTAATATTAACTCCAAAAGAATTAGGAATTAAAGGTTCAATCGAAAAAGCTGCAGAAATTCGTGAAAAATATAGCAATGCTATTTCTCTAAGTCAATTTGATAATCCTGCTAACCCAGGATATCACCACAAAACAACAGGACGTGAAATATTAGAACAAGTACCTAATATTGATATCTTTGTTGCTGGTGTTGGAACTGGAGGAACATTTACAGGTGTTGCTAAATACTTAAAAGAAAATAAACCAGAGGTATTAGCAATTGCTGTTGAACCAGCAGAGTCACCAGCTATTAGTGAAGGACATGGTGGTCCACATAAAATTCAAGGTATTGGAACAGGATTCATTCCGGAAAACTTCCAAAAAGAATATATGGATGAAGTCTATACAGTAACAAGTGATGAGGCGATAGAAGAAACTAAAAACTTCTTGCGTTCTACTGGGATAGGTATTGGTATTTCATCAGGAGCAGCAATAGTTGGTGCTAAGAAAGCAGCTGAAAAATACCCTGGTAAAAACATTGTAACTATCTTACCTGATGGGGTTGATAAATATTTATCTGTCCTTGACTTCGAAGATGTTACACATGTAGAAGTGTAATGGGTTATTTTAATAATTTAAATTACAATTTAAATCGAGTTTTAAAAGACGATCCTGCAGCAGAGTCGAAACTTATGATTTATCTTACATATCCTCATATAAAGGCGTTAAACTATCATTATTTTTCACATAAATTATATAATAAAGGTTGGCATACAATGGCCCGTCTTTTGTCGAAAAGAGCGAGAAGGTTAACAGGAATAGAGATTCATCCTGGAGCAAAAATTGGTAAAGGCTTGTTTATTGATCATGGGATGGGAGTAGTAATCGGAGAGACCGCAGTAGTAGGAGATAATGTAACTATGTATCATGGAACTACTTTAGGAGGAACTACATTAGATCCGATAAAGAGACATCCTACTATTGGGGATAATGTTATGATAGGTGCTGGAGCAAAAGTTTTAGGAAATATTACAATTGGTAAAGATTCTAAAATTGGCGCTAATGCAGTAGTAAAACATAGTATTCCAGATGGAACTATAGTTTATGAAGCAAGACCTGTAGTAAGATATTTAGAAGAAGAAAAATAAAAGCTAGATTCCAAGTGATTTTACTTGGAATTTAGCTTTTTCAAATGTACAATATAAATAATATTCATCATTAAGATTGGAGGTGAACTTGATGACTAAGATAAAAAATTTAATTTTTGATTTAGATAATACTTTGTATGACTTTAGTCATATATGGAAAAAATCTAACAGACTAGTATTTGAATATTTGGAATATGACAAGTTGATTAGCTATGATGAGTTTTTTAAATTATATAAGAGTATCAATAATAAATTAGCAGAAGAAATAGTTCAAGGGAAATTACGTTTAGTAGAACTAAGAAATAAGCGGTTAAAATTAACTTTGGAAAAATTAGGGGTAGAACTTACGGAAGAAGAGTGTAAGTTTTATTATGATAAGCAGTTTGAATTTATCTTAGCATTGATTGAACCAGATGAAGAGGTGAATTTGTGGATTGATAAAAATAGAGATAAGTACAATATGATTATCTTGACGAATGGAAAATCAAAAGAACAAAGAATGAAACTGAAAAAATTAGGGTTAGAAAATTTCTTTAAGTTATATATATCTGGTGAAAAACATATTAGTAAACCAAAAGAAGGAGCATTTCTAAATGTGTTAGAATCTGAGGAAATATTACCTGAGGAGACTATGATGATTGGTGATTCCCTATATCATGATATAAATCCAGCTAAAAAATTAGGAATGAAAACATGCCTAGTTGAAAAAAAATGGCATTTTGATGATGAGTTAAAAGTTTATACAGGGTATAAAGTTAAGAACATTAAACAACTTTTTACAGAATTAGACAAGTTATAAAAATATTATTATTTTTCCGAATATAACGAAAGTATAAAAAAAATAAGGTATTAAATAAAGTTTATAAATATTTTTATTTATAGGCTTTATTTTATTTTTATGTAAAGTTAAAAATTAGATAAAAAAGTAAAATATTTCTTTGTTTCTCTAATTTGTCGTATTGATTGAATGAATTTGATTTGTTATACTATGTATGAAAACAATAACAAAGGAGTTAAAATTATGAAATACAATAAATTATTAGTTGTCAGTATGGCAGCCGTATTATCTTTATCTTTAGCAGGTTGTTCTTCAGCTTCGAATAGTAGTTCAAGTAGTAGTTCAAGCAGTAACAATGGGAGCGTTGCTGTAAAAGAACTGAAAGGGGAAGAATTAAATAAAATTGAAAAAGATGACAAAGAAAAAGAAAAATACCTTGTTATCGATGTAAGAGATGTTAATGAATATAAAGAGGGACATGTGAAACACGCTATTAATATCCCATTAGCTGATATTGAAAAACATGCAGAGCACTTAAGTGCATGGAAAGATAAAGAAGTAGTAACAGTTTGTAATACTGGTAAGA
>ERZ773006.489-NODE-489-length-18139-cov-40.7665_pt1 | contig 18139 bp, 23 predicted proteins | sample MGYA00580843_ERZ773006 | MGnify/ENA primary metagenome ERZ773006 (study PRJEB29015, sample SAMEA2738011) | human oral metagenome | biome: human oral; feature: human-associated habitat; material: dental | place: China | collected 2052 ... | reverse complement strand
TAGCCTTGATTGAAGGTGGTCTGCCAGGTGGTCAGATGAATAATACATCTGATATTGAAAATTACCCAGGATACGCTAATATTAGTGGACCTGAATTGGCTGAAAAGATGTTTGAACCACTTGAAAATCTTGGTGTGGAGCACATCTATGGTTATGTTGAGAATGTCCAAGACCATGGTGATTTTAAGAAAGTGATGACCGATGATCAAACATATGAAACACGTACCGTTATCGTAGCGACTGGTTCTAAACACCGTCCTTTGGGAGTTCCAGGAGAAGAAGAACTGAATAGTCGAGGTGTTTCTTACTGTGCCGTGTGTGATGGTGCTTTCTTCCGTGACCAAGATTTGTTGGTAGTTGGTGGTGGAGATTCAGCTGTTGAAGAAGCCCTCTTCTTGACTCGCTTTGCTAAGACTGTTACCATTGTTCACCGCCGTGACCAACTTCGTGCCCAAAAGGTTTTACAAGATCGCGCCTTTGCGAATGAGAAAGTCAGCTTTATCTGGGATTCTGTAGTTAAGGAAATCAAGGGTGAAAACCGAGTAGAATCTGTCGTATTTGAAAATGTGAAAACAGGTCAAGTGACAGAGCAAGCCTTTGGTGGCGTCTTTATCTATGTTGGATTGGACCCTCTTAGCGATTTTGTTAAAGAATTGAATATTCAAGATCAGGCAGGTTGGATTGTGACAGATAACCACATGAAAACTGCAGTTGACGGTATCTTTGCAGTTGGAGATGTTCGCTTGAAAGACCTTCGCCAAGTAACAACAGCAGTTGGAGATGGAGCTATCGCTGGTCAAGAAGCTTACAAGTTTATCACCGAACATAGTTAATCATAAAAAAAGTTTCCAATCAGATGACTGGAAACTTTTTTATAGTCTATTTCGGAAAACTTCGTACATGAGAATGGCTGCAGCAACACTGGCATTGAGACTTTGAACATGTCCATTCATAGGAATGGTAATCATTTCATCGACCTGTTTTTTGATGTTGCTAGAGATGCCTTTTCCTTCATTTCCGATGATGAGGGCAATTTTCCCTTTTGTATTCCACTTGTGGCACGGAGTCCCATTCATATCCGTTCCAAAGGTCCAGAAGCCTTCATCCTTGAGTTTGTCTAGAGTTTGACTGAGGTTGGTTACTCGGGCAATGGGAACGTGTTCAATAGCACCTGTGGCCGTTTTGGCAACGACAGGAGTAACACCGACAGCACGATGTTTGGGAATGATGACACCTGAAACGTTGGTCGCATCGGCTGTTCTTAAGATGGAACCTAAGTTGTGAGGGTCGGTTAACCCGTCCAGAATTAATAGCAAAGGATTTTCTTCTTGGCGTGTTTTGGCAAGAATGTGATCTAGCTCGCTATAGGCAAATTCAGATACTCGTAGAACAAAACCTTGGTGAACAGCACCTTCAGTCATCTCAAAGAGGGATTTTTTTGAAGTCCAAGAAATGGACACCTTCTTTTCTGTAGCCAGTTCCTTGACTTTTTCAACATTCTTACCTCGGAGATCTTCTTGGAGGTAGAGTTTGTTTCCAGTATTTGCAAGGAGGGCTTCGGTAACGGCATGGACGCCATAGACAATATCATTTGTTTTCATGCCTCTATTATAACACAAAACCCCGTCTTGCAACGGGATTTTCTTTATTCTAGAATTAGTAAACCATCTTTAACTTCAAATGGGTCTTTTTCATTGATGCGATCGTAAAACATGATGCCGTTGATGTGGTCAATTTCATGCTGAACAACGATGGAGTTATATCCTTTAAGTTTGATGCGGTGTTTTTCTCCATCCTTGTCAAAGTAGTCAACAGTAACGCGGGCATGGCGAACAACATAGCCAGGCACGTTACGGTCAACAGATAGGCAACCTTCTCCTTCGCCAAGAGCAGCGTCTTGAACAGAGTGAGAGACGATTTTTGGATTGTACATAATGGCTTGTAAGTCGTAGGCTTCCTGCGGAGTTTCACCTTCTTCGACAATATTAGGTACCAAAACAGCGATAATACGTTTTGAGATATCCAATTGAGGAGCAGCAAGTCCAACCCCACCACGGAGCCCCATCTTTTCAGCCATGACAGGATCTTGGGAATGTTTGAGGAATTGCATCATCTTTTCACCAAGGATGATTTCCTGATCAGATAAGGGGAAAGTGACTTCCTCAGCAACTGCGCGAAGAGTTGGATTCCCCTCGCGGATAATATCGTTCATATCAATTAAATGAGCAGCTTTTGTAATACGTTCTATAGCAGACATTTTCTCTCCTTTCATTACTTCTACATGATATCACAAAATGACAAGGATTGAAAGCATTACGGCATCGAGCTTTTATAGAAAATGCCTAGCAGATTCAATTCAATTGTGAAAGAATTACTTATCTGTGATATAATAAAAAGAAAAGGCTTGCATTAGAAAGTAGGGAGAATAAAGATGCAAAGAAGACAAGATAGACATAAACGTGGACCAGTTTTTCGTTTTATGAGGAGTTTTGTAAACTTTTTTAGGAGTTATCGAAAGTGGAGCAATAAGGGATTTGTTGCGATACTCTTGCTAGCTGTTGCTTTATCAATGGGCTTGGTCTTGTTGTTTGAAAGTTTCCAAGGAATCCCCTTGACCAGTCAAAAAAAGGATACCATTTCTCAAGAAGCAAATAAGACTAATCAAAACTCCAAAGATCAGGAAGAGGAAAAGACTGCTAGAATTATGGCCAACGGGGACCTCCTCTATCACATTCCTATCTATCGTTCTGCCTTAAAAGAAGATGGAACCTATGATTTTCATGAAAATTTTGATTATGTGAAACCATGGCTCAAACAAGCAGACTTGATTATAGGTGATTTTGAAGGTACTGTTAACAAGGACCACTATTTGGCAGGTTATCCGCTCTTTAATGCACCTGGAGAAGTCATGGATGCTATCAAGGATGCTGGTTATCAAGTGCTAGACTTGGCGCATAACCATATCCTAGATTCACAAATAGAAGGTGTGGTCTCAACAGCAGATGCTATTGAAAAGGCTGGAATGACACCGATTGGAGTGTATACGCATGAGTCGCGTGATCAAGCTCCTCTTGTAATTAAGGAAGTGAACGGCATCAAGGTTGCACTTTTGGCCTATTCTTATGGATTTAACGGAATTGAGCAAAGTATTTCTCAAGAAGACTATAATCGCTATCTTTCAGATCTAAATGAAGACAAGATGAAGGCTGAAATTGAACGGGCAGAAAAGGAAGCGGATATCACAATTATCATGCCTCAGATGGGTGTTGAGTATCGCTTGGAACCAACTGAAGAACAAAAGGCTCTTTATCACAAGATGATTGATTGGGGAGCGGATATTATCTTTGGAGGGCATCCTCACGTTGTAGAACCATCTGAAACGGTTGAAAAAGATGGAGACAAGAAACTCATTATCTATTCAATGGGGAACTTCATTTCCAATCAACGAATTGAAACCATGCAAGATGAAGAGAATGCTAAGTGGACAGAGCGTGGCGTGCTCATGGATGTGACCATTAAGAAAAAAGCCGGTAAGACGACAATCGAAACTGCCAAAGCACATCCTTCTTGGGTAAACCGTACACCGAAAGGAACCTATTCTCCAGAAGGTTATCCACTCTTCCTTTACCAAACCTATATCTTAGAAGATTTTATCGAGGGTGGTAGTCATCGTGACCAGTTAGATGAAGCGACTAAGGAACGAATTGATACAGCCTATAAAGAAATGAACGAACATGTGGGATTGAAGTGGGATTAGTTTGAATCCAGAGGAAAGTAAATGACGATTAAGGTAATTGCGACAGATATGGATGGGACCTTGCTGGATGCTAGAGGCCAGCTTGATCTCCCACGCTTGGAAAAGATTTTAGATCAGTTGGATCAAAGGGGTATTCGTTTTGTCATCGCGACTGGGAATGAAATTCACCGCATGAGGCAACTACTGGAGCACTTGGTCGATCGAGTGGTTCTGGTTGTTGCAAACGGTGCTCGTATTTTTGAAAACAATGAACTGATTCAGTCTCAGACTTGGGATGATGCCATTGTCGATAAGGCTTTGGCTCATTTCAAGGGTCGAGCGTGTCAGGACCAGTTTGTTGTGACGGCTATGAAGGGTGGTTTCGTCAAAGAAGGTACGATTTTTACAGATCTTGAAAGTTTTATGACTCCAGAAATGATTGAAAAATTCTACCAACGGATGCAATTTGTGGATTCATTAACCTCTGACCTCTTTGGTGGTGTGCTCAAGATGAGTATGGTTGTTGGTGAGGAACGTTTGAGTTCGGTCTTGGAAGAAATCAATGACCTCTTTGATGGCCGTGTTCGTGCTGTATCGAGTGGCTATGGTTGCATTGATATCCTTCAAGCTGGAATTCATAAAGCATGGGGCTTGGAAGAATTACTCAAGCGCTGGGACTTGAACCCCCAACAAATCATGGCTTTTGGTGACAGTGAAAATGATGTTGAAATGCTTGAAATGGCTGGAATTGCCTATGCGATGGAAAATGCTGATGATAAAGCCAAAGCTGTGGCGACTGCTCTAGCACCAGCCAACAGCCAAGGAGGAGTTTATCAAGTCTTGGAAAACTGGTTAGAAAAAGGAGAATGAAGTGGCAGTACAGTTATTAGAAAATTGGCTCCTAAAGGAACAAGAAAAAATCCAAACCAAGTATCGTCACTTAAATAACGTTTCTGTTGTAGAGCCAGACATTCTTTTTATTGGGGATTCCATTGTCGAATATTATCCTCTGCAGGAACTATTTGGGACTTCAAAGACGATTGTCAATCGAGGCATTCGAGGTTATCAGACAGGGCTGTTACTAGAGAATCTAGATGCGCATCTGTACGGTGGAGCAGTAGATAAAATTGTCCTTCTGATTGGGACGAATGATATCGGAAAAGATGTGCCTGTGAATGAGGCACTCAATAATCTCGAAGCTATCATACAATCCATTGCTCGCGATTATCCATTGACAGAGATTAAATTACTTTCCATTTTGCCAGTCAATGAGGGAGAGGAGTACAAGCAGACAGTCTATATCCGCACGAATGAAAAAATTCAGAAATGGAATCAAGCCTATCAAGAGCTTGCTTCTGCCTATATGCAGGTAGAATTTGTACCAGTTTTTGATAGTTTGACAAACCAAGAAGGCCAAATCAAAAAAGAATATACAACTGATGGACTGCACCTGAGTATTGCTGGTTATCAGGCTTTGACAAAAGCCTTGAAAGACTATCTTTTCTAGTTCATTGCTTTCCTTTTTGCATTTTTGTGTTAGATAAGGTATAATGGTTTTATTGTCTTTTGGGGTCGTTACGGATTCGACAGGCATTATGAGGCATATTTTGCGACTCGTGTGGCGACGTAAACGCTCAGTTAAATATAACTGCAAAAAATAACACTTCTTACGCTCTAGCTGCCTAAAAACCAGCAGGCGTGACCCGATTTGGATTGCTCGTGTTCAATGACAGGTCTTATTATTAGCGAGATACGATCAAGTCTCGTCTAGCGACTTGATAAGAGATTAATAGACTCGCAGTTTCTAGGCTTGAGTTATGTGTCGAGGGACTGTTAAAATAATACATAACCTATGGTTGTAGACAAATATGTTGGCAGGTGTTTGGACGTGGGTTCGACTCCCACCGGCTCCATTATTCCTTTGCATTCTTTTGCATTCCTTGGTAAAACGTTGTTAAATCAACGTTTTTTATTTTTGAGTTTGGTATTCCTTGGTATTCTTTTGCGAAAAAGACAGACCCTAAAACAGACCCTCTTTTTGAAGAAGGTCTGTTGTGTTTAAAAATTAATATAATTGGCAAAGCGTTCTCCGATGTCATCCTTTGCTTGCTTAGTTATGTGAGTATAAACGTTCATGGTCGTCTTCAAGTCGGAATGTCCTAACCGATGTTGGACTTGCTTCAAAGTCATACCAGCGTCAAAACAAAGGCTGGCATGTGTATGTCTGAATCCATGGATTTTAATTGGACGTAGGTCGCTACCTTCCACAATTTTGATAAGCCACTTTCTAGGAAGAGTGCTTGGAATTGGCTTTTTAAATTCATTTTCAAAAATGTATTTGGTGTTTGGATTTTGCTTTTTCCATTTTTTCAAAATACTTTTTGTTTTCTTGTCCAGACTGATTAGTCGATTACTGCTTACCGTTTTGGTATTGCCTATCTCTTCGCCTGCAAAACCTCTTGTAATGGCCTTATTTATGTCAAGAGTATTATCTGTCCAGTCATTCCACTCAAGGGCTAAAATCTCCCCTTTTCGTGCCCCTGTGAAGGCCAGAAGACGGAATAGAGTTATCTTCTCTAGAGCCTTTGTTTTGGAGACAAGTTTTAAAAATTTTTTAAGTTCGTCTTTGCTATAGAAGTCGCTCTTGTTATCTGATTTCTTTCTTGTTGATGTAATCACGCTGTCTACTGGATTGGTATCAATGTAACCATGTCTGATTGCATACTTAAAAACATTATTCATCAACCCCTTTAACTTACGGCCATAGACCAGTTTCTTCGACCACTCGTTAGCTTGTTCCTGCATTTGAAGTGGTGTTATCGTAGCTATCTTTCTATTGCCGAAAGCTGGATAGATGTGATTCTTGAAATTCCTAGATGTCTTGATGTATGTGCTTTCTTGCACTGTCTCAGAATAATCTTTGAGCCATTTTTTTGCGATTTCCTCAACCGTGATTTCTTTCCTGCTTTGCTCGCCACTCTCAATATCATCCTGAAGTTGAAGTAGTGCTGCCCTTGCTTTTGCCTTTGTGTCAAATCCTTTTCGTTTAATATACTTGTCTTTTCCGTTTTCTTTTCCGACGTAAATTCTAAAACCAAAAGCCGTCTCTCCATTTTTCTTTTTATAAGACTTAATTTCCATTGATTTTCACCTCATTTCTTGATAAAATGGGTATAAGAAAACGACCTTTTGAATGGTTGTTTCCTTATATAGTACATCCTCACACTCTCCTCGACCAAAATTTGAGTGTGGGGATTTTTTATTTTGAATTATTCCAAGCCGATGCCAACTTTAGCAGTCAATAAATAAGCACCATTTTCTTGTTTGCTAAATGTCAAAGTAATGCTTCGGAGTTTTGTCCCTGCTGAAGAATATGAAATTGTTCTGCTTTCATGATCATTAACAGTAGTAGTGTTTATGCTATTTGGTTCTCCATGAACGCTAACAATATCATCGTAGTTAGTTCCACCAGCTCCATAATTCGTGATGTCACCCATCTGAAGAGCATCAAACTGTTCTTTTGTCCAGTTAAATTTAGCATCCTCTTCTTTTTGTGATGATTCGATAGAAGAACTTACTGAGCTGACAGTTTCTTCAACGTTTTTAGCAGCGTTATTCAAAGCACGGGCATACATCAATTGCGTAGCGATAACAATAACCATTGATACGACTGCTAAGACTGTACCAATGATAGCCAACATTTTTGGTCTTTTTCTGTTAATAGCTAGACCTATAAAGCCCAATATAAGCGCTAAGATAGCAATAACAAAAGATAGATTGTTAATAATAGGCATCCAAGACCCAAATAGAGCAATCGCTCCAAAAATAATAGCCAAAATACCTAAAACTTTGCGTTCTTCATTCATAATGAAACCTCTCTCAGCTTTTAATGTGGATCAGTTATTGCACATTTTTTATTTCTGTTTTTTACATGCCAGCTATTTCCAAAATGGAAATAGCTGGTTTTATTTATTTTCTCGGTTCCTTGCGGTGCCAATTATTTGGAAATCCTAATGTAGCATTTATGATGTTTATATCAACGGATTTTAGCTTGTTTTCAAGTTTTCTGACTTTTTTTCTGAGAGTATTCCACAAACGATTGAACTCTTCTCCGCTGATGAAGCACTGTAAGCTGACAACTGTTGAGTAGACTGATTTTCTGGAATCGTCGTCTTGTAAGTTGAAGTCATCATGGATAGGAGCAAAGTAAACACTATTTGCAGTACAATTATAATTTAGTAGTCTGTTATTGTGAGCACATACGTTTCTTGTTTGGTTGATATTTTTTAAAAAAGAGATCATAGTTTCTGGAGGGAACACACCAGTGAAATCGGGATTATTTGTTTTTAAAAAACTAACTAAATCCTTTGCAATTTTATTTTGTAGGCTCGTTGGCAAATTTTTGATAATGTTTCGTGTATCACCAAATTCCAAGTAGTCAGTTAAAACCCATATCGGGACATCTTTGTGATTAGTATAGTAGTGGTTGATTGAAGTTCCACGTTTATTTTTATTATAGTTCACAATTTTAGAGAGTCTAGATATGATATAGCCTACATCAAGGATTTTATCGTTGTCATAATTTTTAGTGTTGAGATAAGCATATTGTTGATTTTGATAAGTCTCTGCAAATCTATGAGCTGTAATAGATTTTATATGATGTTCAGCTTCAAGTATAGATTGTAAGATAGCTCTCTTAATATCCTTGTCAAAAGTGTAGAGAGAAGCCACTTCATCGAAGGTGACGCCCTCTATATAATTATCACTATCTGTTATCTGAAAGAATTTACTGTATCCGTTAATGATATTGTAGTAGTTGTTACTCAATAAATATTTTAATGTACGCTCTCTATTGGTGATAGCAAGACCTCTATCTTTGAGCACATCAAGTTGCTCTTCCAAATCTTTAAATGGTTTCAAAAAAAGCCTCCTCCAAGTAAATGGAGAAGACTTTTTCCGCATCAGACCCCGTAGAGTTATTGACACTTTTTTCTTAAATTATCTCCATTTTACTGTATTGTTTAAATTTTGTCAAGGTATTTTGTTAAATTTAGTTTTATTCCTCTCTATACACCCCAGCAACTGCAAAAATCTTGATGTGTGTGTCTTCGGCTGGTGGGAAGTCTAGGATGATGTCTTCATACTTGTCATTGAGCGATACTAGGCGTAAGCGTCCGTTTTCGGTATATATCTTCTTGAAGTAAGAACGGTCTCCGTATGCGATAACTGCCAAATCTCCGTTGTAGGTAGTCAGTCCTTTGTCTACCAAATAGAGAATATCTCCGTCTTGGTAGTCAGGTTGCATGGAATCTCCGCTTACCTTGGTAGCAATATCGTGGCGTGGTGGTTGCTCGTCAACCTCTATAGTCTCTCTATCTGTATCGTCGTAACCAAATCCATAGTTAAATCCACAAGCTGCAGCCGTCTCAGATACGACCTCAACTTGGTACAAGTCGATAACTTTCTCTGATACTTCATTTTTCTTTGCTTTTCTTCGTTTCTCTTGTTCGTCACGTAATTTTTCAGCGTATGTGATAACTTTTCTTTGTCCAGGCGGTTCTAGTTTGTCGTAGATGGATTGGATGGGGGATTTTAAGAGAAGAGATGGAGTAGCGTTGATTTGAATTTCTTGATCATCATCAAGCATATCAATTAAATCTTCTGTAGAAATTTGCATTCCTTTAGCAATTTTTTCTATTGTGTCATAAGATGGGACAATGGGCTTTTTCGATTTCGGATGTTCATTTTTTTCAAGCATAGAAATATATCCTTTTGTTAAATCAGATAATTCACAAAAAGCATCCATTGATAATTTATGCTCTGTTCTATATGATTTTAGCAATTCTCCTAACTTCATTTAAAAACCCCTTTCTATATATTGTTTAATCTATTATACATCTTTAAATAAAAAAAGTAAATTTTTTTGTTTAACACACTTGACATTTTATGTTTAACGTGTTAAACTATAATCAAGCTTAAAGAAAAGGAGGTAAGGCAAATGATGGAACACATCATAAAAAGCCTAGCAACCAAGGACACTGCAACCGTCATCTTGGCACTAGGCTTAGTCAGAGAAGCAAGTTTGTGGCACAAACAAATCTTAGAACACAAACGTAAGCTTCAAAACAAAAAGTAGAGAAAGGGGCAGAAGCCCCAACCTCTACTTGATAGTGTACCATCATTTGCCGTGAAAAGCAATGGATGAAAATGTTGGATTGATAATCCTAGCAGGATTTGTGATTGTATCTTTCACTATTCGTAAGATAGTGGAATACCGATATGATAAAAAAGATAAGGAGTAGGAAGGAGGAAGTTATAATGAGCGATATAGATCTTGTTTTTTACGCATGTTCTCTTCTTGTGATTGCGTCGAATCTTGTTTATTTTTTCGTCGGAATCCGAAAAGTTTCGGAGGGGCACTCACGGTTTCTCGTAGTTCTTCCATTATTTCATATTGTGTTCTGGTTAATTTGGATATTTCGCTGGACAAGTAAGTAAAGATATCAGTGATTGAATCTGATAAAGTCATTCGTTTTTCTTCAATGTTGTCATTTGAATGTAGAGAAGTTAAATATCCTTCTATTTCGGTGATAATGCCTTGAGTTTTAGAGGCTAACAAGGAAGAAAAAGCTAGTTGGTATAGTTTATCAATATCGTAATGATTCAGGTCGCCATCTTTTAGTTTAGAAATAAGAGTAGAAGCCAATCTGCTGTTTTGTCCTACAAATTCAATGATTGTGCCTTTTCTATATTCTAAAATTTCATGTTGTTTTTCCAATGATTTTATTTTGAGGTCGTGTCTATTGTTTATGACAGAAATCAAGATACTTATAAACGGGGTGACGATTGCTGCGAAAGCTGTAGCGACTATGCTTATTAGAGTTATCAGATTTTGAGGTATTTCCATTATATTTCTCCAATCGTTTTAACTCATTATACCAAATTTAGAAAGGAATGTTATGAACGAACTGGAAAGAACAGCCCTCAATGAGATATTGAGGACCGTGACATATATTGCTGAGAAAGTGGATGAGTTAGATTCTAAGATTTCTTAGAACGATTCACAAGTTCCTGAGCATCAAGAAAACTGAGTTTTAAATCCATATAGTGCAGAAAGCCGTGAAGATATTTTTTTAATGATTCTAAGTCTTTGTCACTATGTTTCCTTGTGTAATGAGTTTCATCATTACCAACAAAAGCCGTGGCGGTGGCAAATGTTTTTAAACTTTGGTCATCGATATAGTTATCAATGACAGGTTTTAATAGCATTTTTGCAACTTTATCTTTATCAGCAGGATTATTAGCAATCACAAAGTCTTTAACAAAAAATTCTAGAGCTTTACGGTAGCCAATACCTGCAATGAGATCTAATTGCTCTTGTTCTGCTTTCAGGGCTTGTAAATAGATTTCTTTACCAATGGGAGAAATTAACGTTATGTCGTCTGAAAACACTATATCGCTTAATAATTCTGGTTTAACCTCTATAGGTAATACTTCAAAAGAAGTATCTGAGTAGAACTCGTCCTCACCAATTACATCAAATTCGTCGACAAAATAATGATTACATTGAAGACAGTATCGGTTAACACACAATCTATAATGTCTGTAACTTATTTCTTTCGTCTGATCGTCTATCTTTATAGGAGATGTTATTTTTTTACAAATTTTACACTTATCATCAAGATTGATATTTGTTCGATATAGACCATTTGGGCTTACTTCAACATACATATTCATTTCTCCAATCGTTTTATTTTGATTATACCACATTTGAAAGGGGGTGAGGAGATGAGACCAAGACGATATCCGTATAGTTTCAAACCAAATCTGATGAACATTTTAGATAGTCGCTTCTATACACGGCTAATTGTTGAAACAGAGGATGGAGCGAAAAAAATAGCAGAAGTCACACTAGATGATGTAACAACTGCTACAGGATATGTTGTAAGGCTAAGACCAAATTATGACTAGCCTTTAGGTGGGAATGGGTCTTTACCGTGGCTGTCACGGCTTTGAATTTTCCCATCTTTGCCATGAATGATTAGTTCGGAACCTTGATTTCGTGAAATTTGTCTAGCAATATTTGTAGCTTCACTCTTTGTAGTAGTATGAACAGTTGCTCTTGAATTGCCAGCACCTTTCACGTTCCAACCACCATTTTTGGCAGGGACAACATGCTGATTTTTACCCATGATTAAATCTCCTTTCTGTTGAATTTTGACTAAAACGGTGAGAGGTCTTAGTCAATATATATTATAACTCAAATATATTTGATTGTCAACATATTGTATAAGAAAGGATTAAATGTGCTTGAAAAACACAACATATGGTATTTTGATGTGGGATAAAATTGAAAAACAATTAAAAATAAAAGGCTGGTCGATGTACAGATTAGCCAAAGAATCAAATGTCCATCCATCTAATTTTTCTAACCTAAAGGCTGGAAGGATGAAAGAAATGTCGTGGACGAATATGTGCAAAATCGCTGATGCACTGAAAATCAGCTTAGATGAATTTAGATAAGGAGGTAAATATGAGACCAAGAAAATATCCGTACAAACAAAAACCACTCTTCCCTTCGACAAAAAGAGTGGTGAAAGCAATCAGAGGGCTTGAAGCGCTGAAAGAACACTATCTAAGCTTGCCTGAAGAATTGAAACCTAGAGCGAAAACTCTAGCTGGTGAAGAATCAGACTATGTTACTTATTATGATCTTGAGATTGTTTCATTCGAACTAAGACTTCGTTTTCGTGAGCTGCTAACATTCTTCGGCTCCATTATTAATTGGTGAAACGTTGTTAAATCAACGTTTTTTATTTTGAATTTCTTTATAAAAACTAAAAAAATGAACTTAACGTTCAAAAATTAGACATAACAAATTAAAAAATATACCGACTTTTATCTCCCTGAATGATATAATGATTGTATATTGTGGATTTATTGTAATGTTGTGTTTGATTTTCAAAAAGAACAATTATCCAGAAAAAGAGGCTATGTAACATAGTTTTGAAATGATTCTTGAATTTGAACATTGGGTATAATTGAGTACGATGTTTAAAAAATTTTTGAATATAGACTTAGATACTTTATCTTGGTTGATAGAGTATTTACTTTAAAATACAAGAGGAAGCGGTTAAAAATTAAATAAACAAAAAATGATGTTTATTCGTGATGTTAGGTTTGATAAATCCAATCGTTCTAGTATTTTTATTTTTGGAGAATTACTCAAGAGGCTGAAGAGGACGGTTTGCTAAATCGTTAGGTCGGGTAACTGGCGCGAGGGTTCGAATCCCTCATTCTCCGTTAGAATAATCTTGAGATTTTCTAAAGAAACACTCTTAGGGACTTTTTTCCAAGAGTAAATTTTATAAAGAGGTGTATTATGAAAAAAGTTAAGTTGCTTGGTATTTTAGCGCTCTCAGCAGTTGTCTTAGGTGCTTGTTCTTCAGTTCCGAGTCAGTCAGGGTCGAATTCTGACAAAACCGAACAAACTGATAAGAAAGAAGAATCAGTCAAAGAAAAAGTTACAAAAGATGCTGAAACTTTATTAGATGCAGTTTTGACTACTGATATTGCTAAGTTTAAAAAGATTTACGGCGAAACCTATGAAAAATGGACTGAGGCAGTATTTGCGGTTCAAACTAGTGAAAAGGTAAAAGATGATGGTCTTACACCAGCCTCTACCTATTCTGTTCAATGGCATGCTGATTTCCCTATTGAAACACCAGAAGAAACAATTACTGGTTTCTTAAAAGTAAGACGAAAAATGTTCCAAGAGATTGGTTCATACTCTATTAAGGATGTTAAGTTAGATGAATCAGGGAGTTCAGCTACTGTAACTTTTACATCTAAAAAGTTGCATTCTAAGGGCTTGGCTTCTTCAACAAGAGACGTTTTAACTACTCTAATTGGAGGGATTGACAACTTAGGTAAGTACAATACTGCAGGATCAAATGTTGATATTAAACGATACCAAACATTAATTTCATACTGGATTTTTGAGCATCTGTTTAGGCATGATTTTACTATCTATAACGATGTTGACCCTAACTTAGCGTATACACCATTTACTACTGGAGATTTTGATACTGAAATCAAATTAACCAAAGATAAGGATGGCAACTGGCTTATTTCTCAAGAGGATTATCGTACTCTAGCAACCGAGTTAATTGATAATACAGAAGGTTATGAGACTGTTGTCAGAAGCAATGTTTCAAAAACTAACGACAAAGATAAGTCTAGTGATAAATCGACAGGCAACTCAACAGATAAATCTTCAGATAAAAAAGATAAAAGTAGTATCTGATAATTAGTTTAAAAAGTAAAGCAAGTAGTTTATAATAGCTACTTGCTTTATTTCGTTTTATTAGCAAAAAAGATACAACATTTGTTGCATCCTAGAAATAATTTTTCTTTTCTACGGAAGACATGGGATTCGAACCCACGCACGCTGTTACACGCCTACCGCGTTTCCAACACGGCCTCTTAAGCCTCTTGAGTAATCTTCCAATACTTACTCAAATAGTCTACCATAAAGGCTCTTATCTTGCAATAAAAATTTTGGAAATAAGAAAAATGATAGAATTTGAAAGAAAATGATAAAAAATGCTTGACTTTAAAAAGAAGTGTGATAGAATGAATAGTGTAAACGATAACAGGAGGTGATTCGGTGTTAAAAACAGAGCGGAAACAACTGATTTTAGAGGAGTTAAATCAACATCATGTAGTTTCTCTAGAAAAATTAGTTAGTTTGCTAGAGACCTCAGAATCAACGGTTCGAAGAGACTTGGATGAGTTGGAAGCGGAAAACAAGCTTCGTCGCGTGCATGGTGGAGCAGAATTGCCCCATTCCTTGCAGGAAGAAGAAACCATTCAAGAAAAATCTGTCAAAAACCTTCAAGAAAAGAAGTTGCTGGCTCAGAAAGCAGCCTCTCTCATCAAGGAACAAGATGTCATCTTTATCGATGCTGGAACAACAACTGCTTTTTTGATTCATGAATTGGTCAATAAGAATGTTACAGTCGTGACCAACTCGATTCACCATGCTGCACAGTTGGTTGAAAAGCAGATTCCGACTGTCATGGTTGGAGGAAGCGTCAAGACGGCGACGGATGCTAGCATCGGGGGTGTTGCTCTTAACCAGATTAACCAATTGCACTTTGACCGTGCCTTTATCGGAATGAATGGTGTGGACGATGGCTATTATACGACTCCTGATATGGAGGAGGGAGCTGTTAAGCGTGCTATTTTAGAGAATGCCAAACAGACCTATGTCTTGGTGGATTCGTCTAAAATTGGACAAACTTGCTTTGCCAAGGTAGCACCACTCAAACGAGCTATTGTTATCACAAGTCAAGGGCATGAGCTCTTGCAGGCTATTAAGGAGAAAACGGAGGTAATAGAAGTATGATTTATACAGTCACACTCAATCCATCCATTGACTATATCGTTCGTTTGGACCAAGTCCAAGTCGGTAGTGTCAATCGTATGGACAGTGATGATAAGTTTGCTGGTGGGAAAGGAATCAATGTCAGTCGTGTCTTGAAACGCTTGGGTATTCCAAATACAGCGACTGGATTTATCGGAGGTTTTACTGGTAAATTTATCACAGATACTTTGGCTGATGAAGCAATCGAGACACGTTTTGTCCAAGTGGCAGAAGATACTCGTATCAATGTTAAAATCAAAGCAGATCAAGAAACAGAGATCAACGGAACTGGTCCAACTGTCGAACCAGCTCAGTTAGAAGAATTGAAAGCTATTTTATCGAGTCTGACTGCAGATGATACGGTTGTATTTGCAGGTTCAAGTGCTAAAAATCTAGGCAATGTCATCTACAAGGATTTGATTGCCTTGACGCGCCAGACTGGTGCGCAAGTGGTCTGTGACTTTGAAGGACAGACCTTGATTGATAGTTTGGACTATCAGCCACTTTTGGTGAAGCCAAACAATCATGAACTTGGAGCGATTTTTGGAGTGAAACTCGAAAGTTTAGATGAAATCGAGAACTACGCTCGTGAGTTACTGGCTAAAGGTGCTCAAAACGTCATTATCTCTATGGCTGGTGATGGTGCCCTTCTTGTCACATCTGAGGGAGCTTACTTCGCCAAACCAATTAAAGGAACAGTCAAAAATTCAGTTGGAGCTGGTGATTCTATGGTTGCTGGATTCACAGGTGAATTTGTCAAATCAAAAGATGCAGTAGAAGCCTTCAAATGGGGAGTGGCTTGCGGAACGGCAACTACCTTCTCAGATGACTTGGCAACAGCAGAATTTATTAAAGAAACATATGAAAAAGTTGAGGTAGAAAAACGATGAAAATTCAAGACTTATTGAGAAAAGATGTTATGTTGCTGGATTTGCAAGCAACTGAAAAAACTGCTGTCATCGAAGAGATGATTAAAAGCTTGACAGACCACGGTTATGTGACAGATTTTGAAACCTTTAAAGAAGGCATTTTGGCGCGTGAAGCTTTGACTTCTACTGGTTTGGGAGACGGTATCGCAATGCCTCACAGCAAAAATGCTGCTGTCAAAGAAGCGACTGTTCTATTTGCTAAGTCAAATAAGGGTGTTGATTATGAGAGCTTGGATGGGCAACCAACAGACCTCTTCTTCATGATTGCGGCTCCAGAAGGTGCCAATGATACTCACTTAGCAGCCTTGGCAGAATTGTCCCAATACTTGATGAAAGACGGTTTTGCTGATAAACTTCGTCAAGCAATATCAGCTGACCAAGTTATCGAACTTTTTAACCAAGCTTCAGAAAAAACTGAAGAGCCTGTTCAAGTACCTGCTAATAACTCGGGTGACTTTATCGTAGCTGTTACAGCTTGTACAACAGGTATTGCCCACACTTACATGGCTCAAGAAGCTCTTCAAAAAGTAGCTGCTGAAATGGGTGTTGGGATCAAGGTTGAGACTAATGGTGCTAGCGGTGTTGGAAATCAACTAACTGCAGAAGATATCCGCAAGGCTAAAGCTGTTATCATCGCAGCAGACAAGGCCGTTGAAATGGATCGTTTCGATGGCAAACCATTGATCAATCGTCCAGTTGCTGACGGTATCCGTAAGACAGAAGAATTGATCAACTTGGCTCTTTCAGGAGCTGCTGAAGTCTACCGTGCTGCTAATGGAGCAAAAGGTGCAACAGCCTCTAACGAAAAACAAAGCCTTGGTGGTGCCTTCTACAAACACTTGATGAGTGGTGTATCTCAAATGTTGCCATTCGTTATCGGTGGTGGTATCATGATTGCCCTTGCCTTCTTGATTGACGGTGCTTTGGGTGTTCCAAATGAAAATCTTGGTAATCTTGGTTCCTACCATGAGCTAGCTTCTATGTTCATGAAAATTGGTGGAGCTGCCTTTGGTTTGATGCTTCCAGTCTTTGCAGGTTATGTTGCCTACTCTATCGCTGAAAAACCAGGTTTGGTAGCAGGTTTCGTGGCTGGTGCTATTGCTAAAGAAGGTTTTGCCTTTGGGAAAATCCCTTATGCCGCAGGTGGTGAAGCAACTTCAACTCTTGCAGGTGTCTCATCTGGTTTCCTAGGTGCCCTTGTTGGTGGATTTATCGCAGGTGCTTTAGTTCTTGCTATCAAGAAATACGTTAAAGTTCCTCGTTCACTTGAAGGTGCAAAATCAATCCTTCTCTTGCCACTTCTTGGGACAATCTTGACAGGATTTGTCATGCTAGCTGTTAACATCCCGATGGCAGCAATCAACACTGCTATGAATGACTTCCTAGGCGGTCTTGGAGGTGGTTCAGCTGTCCTTCTCGGTATCGTCCTTGGTGGAATGATGGCTGTTGACATGGGTGGACCAGTTAACAAAGCGGCTTATGTCTTTGGTACAGGTACGCTTGCAGCGTCTGTTTCTTCAGGTGGTTCTGTAGCCATGGCAGCAGTTATGGCTGGAGGAATGGTACCACCACTTGCAATCTTTGTCGCAACTCTTCTTTTCAAAGATAAATTTACCAAAGAAGAACGCAACTCTGGTTTGACAAACATCATCATGGGCTTGTCATTTATCACTGAGGGAGCAATTCCATTTGGTGCCGCTGACCCAGCTCGTGCGATCCCAAGCTTCATCCTTGGTTCAGCAGTAGCAGGTGGACTCGTTGGTCTTACTGGTATCAAACTCATGGCGCCACACGGAGGAATCTTCGTTATCGCGCTTACTTCAAATGCTCTTCTTTACCTCGTTTCTGTCTTGGTAGGAGCAATCGTAAGTGGTGTGGTCTATGGTTACCTACGCAAACCACAAGCATAAAAAATAGAAAAATGAAAAGATTGTACCGTTTGGTGCAGTCTTTTTCTCTTTCCGAAATGCCTGTGAAATATGGTATAATAGAAGAATGGCAAACAAGAATACAAGTAAAACAAGACGGAGACCGTCTAAAGCAGAA
>ERZ773006.488-NODE-488-length-18162-cov-7.72083_pt1 | contig 18162 bp, 15 predicted proteins | sample MGYA00580843_ERZ773006 | MGnify/ENA primary metagenome ERZ773006 (study PRJEB29015, sample SAMEA2738011) | human oral metagenome | biome: human oral; feature: human-associated habitat; material: dental | place: China | collected 2052 ... | reverse complement strand
GATCGTTTAGGATAGACAAGATACAGACTTCTTCCTTCATTGCGCTGTATACTGTCCTGAGAGAACCTGTCAGTCATGTCATATCCTCTCTTATCCAACACTTTAATAGAACACAAGCTATCAATGCTTCCATTTCTCCCGGGAGGAAATGGCGCTTTAAAAAATTCATAAGTAAAATTGCAATATTCTACATCGAATGTCAGCAAATAATAATTGTCATAAGTATTTCCTTTTATTTTTATTTTTTGTAAATTCGCATTTATAATTTTATAATTATGAGGTACTCTGTCTATGCAAACATCTCCTATTGCACAAAGCACTCCTATAATCAAAAATACTCCTATGATTTTCTTCATCTTGGCAAAATAAACAATTGGTGCATTCCATTTATACCGCTAATTTCCAGACATTCTGTGATGAAAGAATAATTCCATGACTAAAATCTAATTAAGCCACTCTCACCAGTACAAGTTATGTTTATATAATGATTGGTCTACCAGAATGGATCAATTCTTCCTTTCCCCTATTATCGTATGTGGTTACAATAACGGAATTCTTCTTAAAATCAATTTCAGAAATATCATTATTCGCCGGCCCATTATTTATTTTATATCTCGATACTTGAATATGCTCTTAGGAGGCGCAGATCCCTTGCCGCAGTCCCCCGGTGTTCTTCATAGTTTTTGCAAACTATTACTCACCGAGAGATTCCGCACTTACGAATTGAATGTGCGCATGAGGAAAAATATTTTTTCCGTAGGCAGTGTATTAGCCTGTCTATAATTTCCCTACACCGGACAAGACATCTGCTACGTCTTCAGGTGTATTGAACAGGAGTCCCTCTTTGAGTTCATCATCCGAGAGCTGTGCGAGGAGTTCCCTGGCAGATGACTCGTCGAAACAGGGTTCACCTTTGGTATTGGTCTTGGCGAGCAAGGCTGTAAGTATTTGCCGGCGATATTCTTCTATTGACATGATAAATTTTGTTTTCTATTGTCTGTAAATCTTTTATGTGACTCTTCCGATCAGATGTCATCAGTATTTCCCTGGTTTAAAGGAGGATTGTACCGGCATTTGTGAGATGAAATGCGGATGCGCCTCGTCTCCATAACCCGGCTGATAGACGAATCCTTCATACTCAAAGCCAAGAAGGTCGGCCGGACTGTCAAGCCGTTTGCGCAGGATATAGCTTGTCATAGCCCCTCTGCAGCTTTTGGAATAGACACTGACAGCTTTGAGGCGGTCTTCCTGTTCCACCATGAAGATCGGCTGGATAATGCTTATTTCTTTTTGCATCCGTTTCCAGTCGAAGAGATGTTGGAACTCTTCTGTCGCCAGATGAACAAGAATACCGTCGTCTTTCTTCACAGCCTTGATGAGCATATCGGTGAGACGGGGTTTCCAGTAAGCAAACATGTTCTTCGCACCTGTGGAAGACAGCTGGGTCTTCCCCTCCAGCCGGTATGGATGGATGAGGTCCAAAGGGCGTAACAATCCATAAAGAAAACTTGTAATCCAAAGATGCCGGTCGGCAAAGCACATATCCTCCAGACTATATTCCTGTGCCTTCAGGCATTTGTATGCCTGCCCATAATAAGCGAGCAATGCGGGCAGCAGTCCTTCCTCATTGAAGAAATCCTGATACCGCAGTTTGTTTTCCATTGCAATTTTCCGGCTACAATGGAGTTCTTTGGCAAGTGTCTCTACAGAGAGATCGCCCAGCTCTAACGCCATCTGCCCCGCTTCCTTTCGGAAACGAGGCAGATGCATAGGTAGAGTGAGAACCTTGGTGGTACGGTTCATTGTCTTTGCTGACGCTAACAGAATCTGCATACTTATATAAGGTTAATGTTCTAAAGAAGCCGCATTGCCAGACACCCGTTCCATGGGGGCAGGCTTCGCTTTGTTCCTTTCGTTTAACGCAGCCGCCGTTCCGTTTCTCGCGGACAGAAGCCAACGGAGTGAAGCCTCTGCCTCACAACAGGCTTCCTGCGATGGGACAGCCGGCACGGCTCCATTGGCTTCAGAGAGACGGCGATTCTCCCTTAATACTTCAGCCCCATGTTGTACAGGATGAAGCCATAAATATCCGCATGCTCTTCCAGCTGCTTCGACAAGGGCTTTCCGCTTCCATGTCCCGCCTTGGTGTCAATGCGGATGATCGTCGGTGTATCGGCAGCATTGTCAGCCTGCAGAGTCGCTGCGAACTTGAACGAGTGGGCCGGTACGACACGGTCGTCGTGGTCGGCAGTAGTAATCATTGTAGCCGGATAACGTGTGCCCGGCCGGAGGTTGTGGAGGGGAGAGTAGGCACGGAGGTACTCGAACATCTCCTTTGAGTCTGCACTTGTCCCATAATCCGGTGCCCAGTTCCATCCGATGGTGAACTTATGGTAACGCAGCATATCCATTACCCCCACTTCCGGAATACAGACCTTGAAAAGGTCAGGGCGTTGTGTCATGCAAGCACCGATAAGCAGTCCGCCGTTTGACCCGCCGACAATGGCAAGGTAGTCTTTGCTTGTGTATTTATTCTTGATGAGCCATTCACCAGCGGCGATGAAATCATCGAAAACATTCTGCTTCTGCATTTTCGTACCGGCAATGTGCCATTCTTCTCCGTATTCACTGCCACCGCGCAGACAGGCCTGTGCGTAGATTCCACCGTTCTCGAGGAATGGGATACGGTTGGAAGAGAAGTAGGGAGGCATGGCAATATTGAAACCTCCGTAAGCATAGAGATAGACCGGGTTTCTGCCATTGCGCTTCAATCCCTTTTTATAAGTGATGAAAAGAGGAATCCTTGTTCCATCCTTGCTGGGATAGAAAACCTGTTCACTTACATAATCAGATTCCTTGAATTTCACCTTTGGTGCAGAGTAAACCTTGCTGGCACCTGTGGCGAGGTCGTACTGGTAATTGCTCGTCGGAACGGTGAAAGACGAGAATGAATAAAATACTTCTTTCCTGTCTTTTTCGCCGTAGAAAGCAGCACTGCCCACCGTAGGAAGTTTGATCTCAGACAGCTGTTTCCCGTCCATGGAATAGACATAGGCATGATTGGAAGCATCCTTCATGTAGTTGAGGATCATCTTCCCGTCAGCAAAGGTAACAGCTTCGAGCATATCCTTGGATTCCGGGACGAGGGTCTTCCACTCGTTGAAGCCAGGATGCCCGAGGTCGGTGACCATCAGCCGGTTCTTCGGGGCACCGTCATTCGTAAGGAAATACATTCTGTCCCCGACAGTCTCTATCAGACTGTATTGCAGGTCAAGGTCGGATGTCATCTGGATGAACTGGCCTTCCGGCTGGCGCAGATCGCGTACATAAACACGGTTTCCGGATCCTGCACCGCTCTCATAGAGGAACATCATCGTCTCGTCCTCATTCACGTAAACGGAATAGAAACGCATGGGATTGGCAGGATTCTGATAGAAGAGAATATCCTCAGACTGCGGAGTGCCGACCTTGTGGTAGTAAATCTTCTGTACCGAATTTACATTGCTGAATTCATGTCCTTTCTGCGGTGCGTCATAAGCACTATAATAGAAGCCGTCGCCTTTCCATGCCGCACTCGAGAACTTTGCCCACACAAGATGGTCGTCAAGCAGTCTGCCGGTCTTGGCATCCATCACATAAAACTCCTGCCAGTCGCTCCCGCTGCGCGAAATGGAGTAGGCGGCATATTTCCCGTTGTGAGAGAAATAAATGCCTTTCAGAGCCACGGTCCCGTCGGTTGACAGCTGGTTGGGGTTGAGGAGAACCCGGGCGTTCTTCTCGTCTCCGAGCCGGTCCATCATATAGAGAACACTCTGGTTCTGCAGACCGTCGTTCTTATAGAAGAGCCACTTGCCGATGGACTTGATGTAAGAAGGAGCAGACACCTTCTCGTAATTAGCCAGTTCCTTCATGCGCTTCAGGAGTTTCCTCCGGAACGGAATGCGGGAGAGATATTCCTGTGTCACCTTGTTTTCTGCAGCCACCCACTCAGCCGTCGCCTTGGAACTGTCGTTCTCTAACGGACGGTAGGGATCGGCCACCTGCACACCGAAGTAAGTGTCTACCGTCCCGTCCTTCGGTGCCTGCGGGTACGTCAGTTTCTGTGCCATCATGCTGGTTGCGGACAGTACTGCCGCGGTTAGTAATACTTGTTTCTTCATATTTTTAAAGGTTAAAATGAATAAATTGTCCGGACTCGTTTTGTTCGTGGATCTGCCAGACCGAACGGAGCCGACCTGTCCGATTCGCCCCGTCGTCTGGCATCCGTTCATTTCAAGCTGTTCTGATACCATTCATAGAGTTTTTCCACACCTTCCTCAATCTCCACCTTGTGTGTCCATCCGAGGCTGTGCAGCTTGTCTACGTTGATAAGTTTGCGCGGAGTACCATTGGGTTTTTCCGCATCCCAGATAATGTCTCCTCCGAAATGAACCGTCTTCCTGACAAGCTCTGCAAGTTCCTTTATGGTCAGTTCCTTGCCGGTCCCGACATTGATGTGACAGTTGCGTATCTCGCCTAATGAGGGGATCGCTCCGCCCCGTCCCTCAGAGTTGTTGCGGTCTACCGTCCCGTCAATCCTGGATCCGTAAAAGACGCTGGAATACTTCTCTATGCCGATGATGTCTTTAAAGTCTACATTCAGCAGAATATGGACACTGGCATCCGCCATGTCTTCACTCCACAGGAACTCACGCAGCGGACTGCCGTCTCCCCACAATGTCACGCAGTTGTTTCCGATGCCGTAGAAAGCAAGCGCCTGCAGGATGCGTTCCTTGTCGCTCCTGCCGTCTACATTTCCTTCCCCGATCTCCTTGCGGAGCTTGTCTGTCGGATTGATCGGCCGTCTGTCCATGTCATTACGGATGGCGTCCCAGTCCCCCTCATGGATGAGTCTGGCAAGATAGACCTTTCGCATCATGGCAGGCATTACATGGGAGTTCTCCAGATGGAAATTATCATTCGGACCGTAGAGGTTGGTCGGCATAACGGCTATGTAATCGGTTCCATACTGGAGGTTATAGCTCTCGCACATTTTCAGTCCGGCAATCTTGGCAATGGCGTATTCCTCGTTGGTATATTCCAACGGTGATGTCAGAAGGGCATCCTCACGCATGGGCTGCGGCGCATTCTTCGGGTAGATACAGGTACTTCCGAGGAAAAGGAGTTTCTTTACTCCATGGAGATAACTCTGCTCTATGACATTGCACTGTATCTTCATGTTCTGCATGATGAAATCGGCACGGTACAGAGAATTGGCCATAATTCCTCCGACAAAAGCGGCGGCAAGGACAACAGCGTCAGGCTTCTCCTTGTCGAAGAATCTCTTTACAGCCTGCTGGTCGGTCAGATCCAGTTCCTTATGACTTCGTCCGACGAGGTTTGTGTACCCTCGCTGAAGCAGATTGTTCCAAATGGCAGAGCCCACCAGTCCGTGGTGTCCTGCAATGTATATTTTACTGTTCTTATCCATAATTCATAAGTTCTTCTTAGCGTCTCCCTGCGGAGAGAGTACCTGGCGGAAATCCCGTGACCATGGGCATCTTGATAAGAGGTTATGCCTTTGACAGGTCACAAAGGCTTCACGTTGTCCGAAGAAACAGAAGCAGCCCTCCCCTGTGCCTTTGCCTTTCTACGGCACCTTTCGCCTCCCCTTCCTCCTGCACAGCCGCACTTCAGCTTTTCAGGAGAAGACTGCATCTGCCTGTCCGAAAGGAAAAGAGCCGTCCAAGGGTCGTGGCCAACTGCATGCTCCGCAAGAATACAGGTGCTTCTTCCGCCTGCGAAGAGACACACTCAGTTTTCTCACACTTTTTTTCATCCTTACAAAGTCCACCGGCGGTTTCTGCGGGATGTACTTCCTGCGTGAGGGAAATACGCAGCTCCTCCCGTCCGGCAGCCCTCCTCTCCCTGCCGGAAGAGGAGCGGAACGGTACTCCAGCCTCCACAGGACGGATCGGACGTCTACTTCACGATTCCTTTCTCCAGATACTCCTCCAGATTTGTCCTTACCTTCTCCGCAGCCCCTTCAGAAGCCACTTTGGCCATATCGCTGTCCACCATCAGGTCGACAAGCTCTTCAAAGCTGGTACTGTTAGGATTCCATCCGAGTTTAGCCTTCGCCTTCGTCGGGTCGCCCCATAGGTTGACTACATCCGTTGGACGGTAGAAATCAGGGCTTACTTCGATGAGCACCTTTCCGGTTGCCTTGTCGATACCTTTTTCCTCCATTCCCTCTCCCTTGAATTCAAGTTCGATACCGATGTGCTTGAAAGCGTAGTAGCAGAACTCCCGCACACTGTGCTGTACGCCTGTCGCAATGACGAAGTCTTCCGGTTTGTCCTGCTGGAGGATCAGCCACATGCACTCCACGTAGTCTTTGGCATATCCCCAGTCGCGGAGAGAGCCGAGGTTTCCCAGATAGAGCTTTTCCTGCTTGCCCTGTTTGATGCGTGCTGCGGCAAGTGTGATCTTGCGGGTAACGAAAGTCTCCCCCCGCCGTTCGCTTTCATGATTGAAGAGAATGCCGGAGCAGCAATACATGTTGTACGCCTCTCGATATTCCCTCACAATCCAGAACCCATACTGTTTGGCGACAGCGTATGGGCTGTAGGGATGGAACGGGGTGTTCTCATTCTGCGGGACTTCTTCTACCTTCCCATACAGTTCGGATGTCGATGCCTGGTAGATGCGGCAGGTTTCGGTCATGCCCAGCTGGCGGACAGCTTCCAGGATGCGCAGTACGCCCACGGCATCTACATCTGCGGTGAACTCTGGAGAGTCGAAACTTACCTGCACATGGCTCTGTGCGGCAAGGTTGTAGATTTCATCCGGACGCACTCTGCTGATTACGCCCAGGATACTCATCGAGTCGCCAAGGTCGGCATAGTGCAGATGGAAATGGGGGAGTCCCTCCAGATGAGCGATGCGCTCACGGAAATCTACGGATGAACGGCGAATGGTACCGTGCACGTCATATCCTTTCTGGAGCAGCAATTCCGCCAGATAAGATCCGTCCTGTCCGGTAACGCCTGTAATAAGTGCTGTTTTCTTCATTGTATGTCTTTTGAGTCAAACTGTTTTCTTCCAATAATCGCACAAAGATACAAATTATAATTTATAATCAAGGTTTTCGATGAAGATAATCTTTTGATTTGTTCTGAAAAGTCATGTTGACGGCAGATCCCAAAATTGGTCTTTGATCGTTTTTGCCATCATAGAAGCCCAGATTCTTTCCTTCCTAAATGACAATGCCGCAGGAGGAACGACTGAAAAAGAAGGCCGCACAGCTCACGTAATAAAGGGAATAAAGGCTGTGATTCGGTAAACTCTTTCCGTGCAGGCAGGCATCAGTCCCTTATTGATTGTGCAGGGAAGGAATCAGCTTGTCCGTCATCAGCCGATATGCTGTCGATGAAAACCAAGCGTGCTGACGATGAACACTAAGTGTGTTGACGAAGAACACTAAGTGTGTTGACGGCGCGCGCCCTTTCGATCAGTTACCGGCAGCGAGAACAGTCTGCAGCTCTTCGGATGCCTGGAAGCGGTTGAGAAACGACAGGCGTAGGAAATAGATGCGATGGCCATCCATCAGCGTATCTTACAGTCTTCTACAAACGACTTATTCCCATATCATCGGTGTCTGTAAACTGTTTTCATGCAACCAAAGCTTACACATGCTCTTCTGGCTTCTAAAAGATGCCTGATTGACTTGCAACAGGTGCTCTTTCAGCGTGTTACCAACGCCCTTTTGGAGTCCAATCAGGCACCTTTTACGAACGATTTGATAACCAACTGATTGACTGCTGGTTACAAACCTGCTTTTTACACGTGTTTTCTATATCTGCAGCTGTTTTGTTTGAAATTATGTAACGAATTTTCATATTCTTATCTGTCTTTTCAACGTATAAAAATGAGAAGGTCTTTGTATCGGAGGAATGACAACAGGATAGACAGTCGACGGTCTTGGCAATGTTTTTTTTATGGATAACTTCGGTTCTTCCGTTAAAGCTATACGAAAAGCATCCACGCATTTAATGGAAGAACCGGAAATTATGGGAACAATCCGATGTTTCTCAGCTTTTTTTCGTACTTTTGCAGACATAGTATGGAATGAATGTCATTCCTTCGTAAACAGAGAATGGAATCTTGATGAATAACAAGAAGGCGACACTGGAACTGGGAACAAAATCCGTTGGCAGACTGCTGGTGCAATATGCACTGCCGGCGATCGTTGCCATGACGGCAGCCTCCCTCTACAATATCATCGACCGCGTCTTTATCGGTCAGGTAGTAGGTCCGATGGCTATTTCCGGACTTGCCATCACCTTCCCTTTCATGAACCTTGCCAGCGCTTTCGGCGCGGCGGTCGGTGTGGGAGCGTCGACGGCGATCAGTGTGAAGTTAGGACAGCGTGACTATGCCACTGCCGAGAACATCCTCGGCAATACCGTGACGCTGAATCTTCTTATAGGAATCTCGTTCAGTGTGATCTGTCTTCTGTTCCTTGATCCGATCCTGCGTTTCTTCGGTGCCAGTGATGCCACGATCCCATACGCCAGGAGCTTCATGGAGATTATCCTGGCCGGCAATGTCATCTCGCACATGTATTTCGGAATGAACGCTGTCCTGCGGGCGGCATCCAAACCGCGGCAGGCGATGATGGCCACCCTCTTCACCGTGGTGATGAACATTCTTCTGGATGTCGTTTTCATCTGGTGGTGGCACTGGGGAATACGGGGGGCGGCCTTCGCCACGATTATCTCACAGGCACTGGCACTCTGCTGGCAGATGGAGCAGTTTGCCAATCAGAAGGAGCTGCTCCATCTGAAGCGTGGAATCTACAGGCTGCGGCGGCATCTGGTAGAGAATATCATCGCCATCGGCATTTCCCCTTTCCTGATGAATGTTTGTGCGTGTGTCGTCGTGATCTTCATCAACAACCAGCTGGTAAGATATGGCGGTGACATGGCTGTCGGTGCTTATGGGATAGCGAACAGCATTGCGATGATCTTCGTGATGTTCGTGATCGGCCTGAATCAAGGTATGCAGCCGATAGCAGGCTATAACTACGGTTCCCAGCAGACCGACCGGCTGATGCGGGTCGTGAAGCTGGCGGTCTTCACTGCGACAGGCATCATGGTGACAGGCTGGCTGGCAGCCCATCTCGCCCCTTATTACTGTGCCCGTATGTTTACGACAGACACAGAACTGATCCGACAGGCTATAAAGGCTATAAAGATAAACATGATGATGTTCCCGTTCATCGGCTTCCAGATGGTAGTGACCAACTTCTTCCAGTGTATCGGCAAGGTGAAGATCAGTATTTTCCTTTCCCTGTCACGGCAGCTGCTGTTCCTCATTCCTCTGCTTACCGTCCTGCCTAACTTCTTCGGTCTGGACGGGGTGTGGTCGTCTCTTCCCGCCAGCGACTTCACGGCATCACTTGTGGCGGCGGTCATCATGTTCGTCTATATGCGCCGGCTGACAAATCAGCCCAAAGAACAATCAAGAAGCTGACCATAAACCAAAACCTAAAAGATGGACAAGAAACTGATCATAAACATCGGAAGGCAGATCGGAAGCGGTGGCCGGGTCATCGCAAGGCTGCTGGCAGATGAGTTCGACTGCCAGTTCTACGACCGTGAGATTCTCAATCTTGCGGCCAAGGAAAGCGGTTTCTCCGAAAAATTCTTCGAGCAGAACGATGAGCAGAAAGGATTTCTGAAGAGCCACTTCAACATTCATCTCCCCCTTCTGGCAGATAATGATTTCTACAAGAACAACTTTTCCCAGGAAAGTCTTTACCAGTTCCAGAGCGACGCCATCCGTGAGGTTGCCGATAAGAATCCACGCTGCGTGTTTGTGGGAAGAACCGCTGACTATGTGCTGCGCGACAATCCCCATACGGTCAACATCTTCATTACGGCCTCGATGCCGACCCGTGTCGCCAACGTCTGTCAGCGTCGTGGCTGTACGGAAGAGGAGGCACAGAAACTCATTGAGAACGGAGAGAGCGAACGTGCCAAGTATTACAACTACTACACGGCCAAGACCTGGGGAGCGGCGGAGAGCTATGACCTCTGCGTGGATGCCAGTATTCTGGGGACGGAAGGCACGAAGGAACTGATTGCCGAATTTATCAGAAGAAGACTCCAGCGATGAAACGGATCGGGATTCTCTCTGACACCCATGGCTACTGGGATGACAAGTACGAGTATTATCTTGGTGAATGTGATGAGATATGGCATGCCGGTGACATCGGATCGATGGAGGTGGCGGACAGGTTCGAGGCGATGAAACCCGTCTTCCGTGCCGTCTGCGGCAACATCGACGACTACGACATGCGGGCACGCTACCGTGACATACTGCGCTTCAGGTGCGAGGAAGTGGATGTGCTGCTGAAACATATCGGCGGCTATCCCGGACGCTACGACCGTTCGGTACAGCGTATGATCTATGCTTCGCCGCCCGATCTCTTCGTCGACGGACATTCGCACATCCTCAAGATACAGTTCGACAAAACACTGAATCTGCTGCATATCAATCCTGGTGCGGCAGGTATGCGGGGATGGCACAAGGAACGCACCTTGGTCAGACTGAACATTGAGGGCAATAAATTCTCGGACTGTGAAGTCATCACACTGGGAGACAAGCTGGAGGCGCTTTGATCTTCAGGCTTTGCCCGGCTGTGTACAGGGAAGGGGAGCGAGCCGTCTCCACTTTCCGGCCTCAGTCAGGATGTTGTACATCATATCCGCCGAGAATGCTGTAAAAGTAAGGAATATAAAATAAACAGAAGATATGAAAACCTATTTAGTAACCGGAGCTGCCGGCTTCATCGGCGCTAACTACATCAAGTACCTGCTTCACAGAAAGTATGCAAACGAAGATATCAAGATAATCATTCTCGATGCGCTCACATATGCCGGAAATCTTGGCACCATCAAAGAGGACATAGACGGTAAACGTTGTGTGTTTGTGAAAGGTGACATCCGTGACCGGGAACTCGTCGACCGGCTGTTTGCAGAGAACGATATTGATTATCTTGTCAACTTTGCGGCAGAGAGCCATGTCGACCGTTCGATAGAAGACCCTCAGCTCTTTCTCTCCGTCAACATTCTCGGTACGCAGAATCTCTTGGACGCTGCACGCCGCGCATGGGTGACCGGCAAGGACGAGCAGGGTTATCCTGTATGGAAGACAGGGAAACGTTATCATCAGGTGTCTACCGACGAGGTGTACGGATCCCTGGGGACAGAAGGATACTTCACCGAACAGACACCGCTTTGTCCGCATAGCCCTTATTCAGCCAGCAAGACCAGTGCCGACCTGTTTGTAATGGCTTATCGGGATACCTACCACATGCCCGTCAGTATCACGCGCTGTTCCAACAACTATGGACCTTATCATTTCCCGGAGAAGCTGATACCGCTGATTATCAATAACATTCTCGAAGGAAAGAAGCTCCCTGTCTATGGAAAAGGACTGAATGTACGCGACTGGCTTTACGTGGAAGACCATTGCAAAGCCATTGATATGGTCGTACGTGAAGGACGTGAGGGGGAAGTCTATAATGTAGGCGGCCACAATGAGATGAAGAACATAGACATTGTCAAACTCACCATCAGGACCATCCATGACATGATGGAGGCGGACAAAAGTCTGCGCAATATCCTCAAGAAACAGGAAAAGGACAGTCATGGGGATGTTGACATCAGCTGGATCAATGAGCATCTGATCACGTATGTCCCCGACCGTCTCGGACATGATGCACGTTACGCCATTGACCCGACAAAGATCAAGAATGAGCTGGGATGGTATCCTGAGACAATGTTTGCTGACGGCATCGTGAAGACGATCCGATGGAATCTGGAACATCAAGACTGGATCCGGGAGGTCACTTCGGGAGATTACCAGAAATACTACGATAGGATGTACACGAAGAAAGGAAGATAAAATGCAAGGTGTCCACGGCAAACTGCAATATGGAAATAACAGATAAGCATCAAATCTGCAGTTGATTCCAGACACCCGCATGATAACAGACCGGATTTACAAGGGATCTCGCCAGTCCATCCCTGATGGAACTGGGACGACAGGCAAGGATCTTGAGAATCACACCCTTTTACATTATATATAAACAACACCTCACATGAAGAAAATCTTGTTATTGGGTTCCGGCGAGCTGGGAAAGGAGTTCGCCATTGCGGCAAAGCGCGCAGGCCAGTACGTCATTGCCTGTGACAGTTATGACAATGCGCCGGCGATGCAGGTGGCCGATGAGTCGGAAGTGATAGACATGCTTGACGGTACGGCTCTTGATGCTGTGGTCGAGTTTCATGCCCCCGACCTGATTGTTCCCGAGATAGAGGCGATCCGTACGGAGCGGCTGCTCGACTACGAACAGAAAGGAATACAAGTCACTCCATCGGCACGCGCCGTTAATTTCACGATGAACCGGCGTGCCATACGTGATCTTACCGCACTCGATCTGGGATTGAGAACGGCAAAATACTTCTATGCCAAGTCTTATGATGAGTTCAAGACGGCTGCGGATGTAATCGGTTTCCCATGTGTGGTAAAGCCTCTGATGAGTTCCAGCGGACATGGGCAGAGCTACGTCCACAATGACGAAGAACTGGCAGAAGCTTACAGGAACGCCATGGAAGGGGCGCGCGGCGATGTAAAAGAGGTCATTATAGAAGAGTTCATCGACTTTGAAAGCGAGTTCACCTTGCTGACCGTTACCCAGAAGAACGGCCCGACTCTCTTCTGTCCCCCTATCGGTCATGTGCAGAAAGGCGGCGACTATCGCGAGAGCTGGCAGCCCTTTGCCCTCCCGGAAGAAGCTCTGAGACAGGCTGAACACATCGCCGGCGAAGTGACACGTGCTCTGACAGGGTATGGTATATGGGGTGTCGAGTTCTTCCTGACAAAACAAGGGGAGGTCATCTTCTCCGAGCTGTCTCCCCGTCCGCACGATACTGGGATGGTCACTTTGGCACACACAACGAATTTCAATGAATTTGAATTACATTTCCGTGCTGTGATGGGGCTGCCGATACCGGCCGTCCATCTGGAGCATGCAGGCTGTTCGGCCGTCATCCTCTCTCCGGTTGAGTCGGGAAAGCCATTGTCGTATCACCTGACAGACGCCTGCGGGGAAGACCGCACACGTCTGCGCATCTTCGGTAAGCCGGTTGCTCATGTGGGGAGACGCATGGGGGTAGCACTCTGCTATGGTGATATCGGCACCGATATGGATGCTCTTCGCAGGAAAGCGAGACGTGTGGCAGAGACCGTATTAGGCACTGACCCGTATATGAAGAAGTAAAGTGTCTGGGGAACAGGAAATTGAGGAGATGAAAGACAAGCCGACTTCATTAGGGAAGATCGTCTCATTACAGAAGGTAGTCGACCCTCGTGGCAACCTGACCGTAGCCCAGGGAATGAAGGACATACCCTTTCAGATGGCTCGGGCTTATTGGACCTATGATGTCCCATCAGGTACTTCCAGAGGGGGGCATGCACATAAGCATTGCCGTGAATTCATTATTGCTGTAAGCGGATCATTCACTGTTACGCTGGACGATGGCCATGGGAAAGAGCCCTTCCTGCTGAATCATCCTTACCAAGGATTGCTCGTCAACACAGATCTATGGCGCACACTCGATGACTTCTCGTCGGGTGCTGTGTGCCTTGTATTGGCTGAAGATCCCTTTGACGAGGCCGACTACATCCGCAACTATGATGATTTTATCGACTATTTAAGCCATAAGTAGTTATGAGGCAATGCTTTTATCCCAGGATCAGCATAGGATTAATAACCTTGACAGTACTGGTCTTTACGTGCTCGACAGTCCCCGGCCTTTATTGAGCCACGTATTAATCTTGATATAGAATGTTTGAAGTAAGGCAATACACTAAAGAACAGGAATCTGAATGGGATGACTTCGTGCAGGAATCGAAGCAGGGGACATTCCTTTTCAATCGTTCTTACATGGATTATCATGCCGACAGGTTTCTTGATTGCTCGTTGATGATCTATCGGGAAGGACGGCTCTATGCCCTTTTACCTGCCAATAGGGTCGGTGCAACAATTTGCTCACACCAGGGACTGACCTACGGAGGACTTATTACAAATGCAACTGCGACTGCCGTAGGTGTATGTGAGGCTTTCCTTGAAATCAACAGATTCCTCTATGCACATGGAATACGGCGTGTCCTTTATAAATGCATCCCTTGGATCTACCATAAAATACCAGCGGAAGAAGATTTATACGCACTCTTTCACGTCTGTAGAGCGCACCTTAAATATCGGTATATAGCGTCTGCTGTTGATCAGACAAACCCTGTAAAATGGAGAAGGGATAGACGTCATGGTGTTAAAAGTTCCCTAAAAGAAAATCTGATAATCGAACGAAATAGTGAGAAGTTAGGCCTGTTTTGGGATATACTTACGGCAAACTTACGAGAAATACACCATGCGAAGCCTGTCCATTCACTTGAAGAAATGACCTTGCTACATCGTCGGTTTCCCGACAACACTCCTTTGTATATGGCCAGACAAGATGAGAAATACCTCGCAGGAATCCTGCTTTATACCACACATAACGTCATTCATACACAGTATATATCTGCTACTTCGGAGGGGAAGGAACTTCATGCCATTGATGCCATTTGTTATCAGATTATCAAAGAAGACTATAAAGATGTACACTACTTCGACTTTGGTACTTCAAATGAGGACTCCGGATGTTTTCTCAATGCAGGGTTAATTCAGCAAAAGGAAGGCTTTGGAGGACGGGCTGTATGTTACGACCAATATGAATGGGAAATAACTGAAGATCTACTCACTTCTTCTTGTCTTCCAACAATACGTAAATAAAATGATCGACTACCTATCTCTCAAAGATATAACAGACCTCCACGGCGATGAAATCGCCAATGCCGTTAAACGTGTCGTGCGTTCCGGATGGTATCTGCAAGGACAGGAAACGAACCTGTTCGAGCAGAATTATGCCCGGTTCATCGGTACCGAACACTGTGTGACCTGCGGAAACGGGCTGGACGCACTCAGCCTCATCCTCCGTGCCTATATGGAGTTAGGACAATTGAAAGCGGGTGATGAGGTTGTTGTTCCGGCCAATACATACATTGCAACGATTCTTGCAATAACTGAAAACAGGCTGACCCCGGTGTTGGTGGAGCCGGACATCAATACCCTTGAACTGGACGACGAGCTTGTTGAAGCCACCATCACCGAGAGGACACGCGCCATCATGCTGGTACATCTTTATGGCCGCTGTTCTTACACTCCGCTGATTGGTGACCTTTGTCAGCGTCATAAGCTGCTTCTTGTTGAAGACAATGCACAGGCGCACGGCTGCCGGTTCGGCAGAAGGCGCACGGGAAGTCTCGGTAACGCTGCCGCCCACAGCTTTTATCCGGGCAAGAACCTCGGCGCACTGGGCGATGCGGGAGCCGTAACGACTGATGATGAAGAGTTGGCGCAGACCATCCGCAGCATTGCCAACTATGGTTCGGCACGTAAGTATGAGTTTCAGTTCAAAGGGATCAACAGCCGCATGGATGAGATTCAGGCTGCCGTACTGAATGTGAAGCTGAACTATCTGGAAGAGGAGAACCGCCGCCGCAAGACGATAGCTACGGTCTATCATGAGACAATCAAGCATCCACAAGTGAGATTGACGGACGACCGTGAAAGGGACAACGTCTATCATATCTTTCCGGTTTTCTGTCCTTCACGCGACAGATTGCAGCAGTATTTGAAGGACAAGGGCATCGGAACGATGATTCATTATCCCATCCCCCCTCACCGGCAACAGGCCTATCAGGAATGGAACGGTCTGCACTATCCGGTCACGGAAGCCCTGCACAGGCAGGAATTGTCCTTGCCCTGCAATCCTGCAATGAGCGATGAAGACTGTCGGAAAGTCGTCGATTGCATCAATGAATTTGGATAAGGACTACTGCTGTCCGATAAACGCCCTCCGTATCAACCGGTCATTCGCACTGGGTAGATGAAGCTGTGACGGGGATGAAGCTGGCCTCCTGCCGGTGTGCTGATGCCCGGCACCGATGGTACCGTTGGCAAACACCAGTCGTGTTGAGACCCCTTACGCTTTCAATCTATGGACCGGAAGAAAACAGCCTGCCGCAAAAAACCAGAAACCGATGTACTATATCTGATGAGGGAAACCTGCTCTTCCAAAGCCGATGGGAAAATACCGGTCGGAAGGAAGCCACGCATAGAAGTCCATGACCTTTAAGTTATACTGAACAACAATAAATAAAAAACCAATCATAACGTATGAGAAAGATTACCTATATTTCCACACTACTAGCTACCCTCATGGCATTACAGGCACAGTCTGGCGATGCCGCAAGTATCAACTGTACGGCTTTGGAAAAAGAGCTTTGCTGCCCGGCTGATGCCGTGAAGTTTCCTTCCAAGCGTCCGAAAGAGGCCGACCGTCTTTTCCATTCAGAAGCTGTTGAGAAAGAGATACAACGCATCGTACGGCAGCTGAACAACAGACGTCTGGCCTGGATGTTTGAGAATTGTTTTCCGAACACGTTAGATACTACTGTCCATTACAGTGAAGATGTCGACGGGTCGCCAGATACTTTCGTCTATACAGGTGACATTGCCGCCATGTGGCTGCGCGACTCCGGCGCACAGGTATGGCCCTATTTACAGCTGGCCGGCAAGGACCGGAAACTGAAGAGAATGCTGGCAGGAGTCATCAACCGACAGTTGAAATGTATCAACATAGACCCTTATGCCAATGCTTTCAACAGAGTGCCTGACCCTGACGGCAATTGGATGAGTGATGAGACGGACATGAAACCGGAACTGCATGAACGCAAATACGAGATTGATTCTCTCTGTTATCCCATCCGACTTGCCTTTGAGTACTGGAAAGTGACAGGCGATACAAGTGTCTTTGGGGCTGAATGGATCAAGGCGGTTGGGAATATCCTCAAGACTTTCCGCGAACAGCAGAAAAAGGAGGGAAAGGGGAGCTATCGGTTTCTGCGCGTTACGGACCGTGCGCTGGATACCATGAACAATGCAGGGTGGGGGGCACCCGTTAAGCCCGTAGGACTGATAGCCTCCGCCTTCCGGCCGTCCGACGATGCAACCACACTGCAGTTTCTCGTCCCATCTAACTTCATGGCTGTGACTTCTTTGCGAAAGGCAGCAAAGATATTGGACAAGGTGAATGGACGGGCTGACCTCGCTGCTCAATGCACCGGTCTTGCCGATGAGGTAAGCGCTGCCCTGCAGAAATATGCCGTGTACAATCATCCGAAATATGGAAAGATATACGCTTATGAAGTGGACGGCTTTGGCAATCACTTCCTGATGGATGATGCCAATGTGCCAAGTCTGCTGGCAATGCCCTATCTCGGTGACATTGACATTGACGACCCCGTGTACCAGAACACACGCCGCTATGTGTGGAGCGAAGACAATCCATACTTCTTCCGCGGCAGGGCCGGGGAAGGAATCGGCGGTCCTCATGTAGGGTATGACATGATATGGCCGATGTCCATCATGATGCGTGCCTTCACCTCACATGATGACGAGGAAATACGGAAATGTATTGAGATGCTGATGAACACGGATGCGGGTACTGGATTCATGCACGAGAGCTTCAACAAGGATGATGCGACAAAATACACCCGTGACTGGTTTGCCTGGCAGAATACCCTCTTCGGTGAACTGATCATCAAACTGGTCAATGACGGGAAACTGAATCTGTTAAATAGCATAAGGTAAGAAAAAATGGAGCTTTAAGTATATGTATGTAAAGTTATTTTGTCCATAACTTGACAAATAACCAATGATTTGATTTATTTAACGTTTTATATTTGCAAATATAACAAAATACGGATATCTTTGCATCGTGTTTTTCATGGTATTAGATTATTAAGGTTAGAAGATTAGTTGTCGTGAGACAGGTAATCTTTCAGTCCCAGACAACAGTCTGGGACTTTTTTTGGGTCAGTCCTAAAACCCAGTTGCAAGCCTATCCTCTTAAGCACACAATTTCATAAGCCTATATAAAAAGAAAGGAATATCTGTCACTCCTCTGAACTGTGCCCTGAATGCCTTAACTTTAGCATTGAATG